>Ga0233431_1000289_pt1 | contig 117360 bp, 113 predicted proteins | sample SI_118_April2016_FD_179867 | JGI IMG/M metagenome (GOLD analysis project Ga0233431, IMG submission 179867) | Seawater microbial communities from Saanich Inlet, British Columbia, Canada - SI_118_April2016_200_MG | ecosystem: Environmental > Aquatic > Marine > Inlet | place: Canada: British... | reverse complement strand
ATGACAATAGTTGTGAGACTGACTATGGATCTTTGGCTTTACTTCGGTTTATAATAGACCCCTTATGTCTGGAAGTACCCCCACTGGCTTAACTCACATCATTGTGACTAGAGCTAGCGAACACAATCTTAAAGAAATATCTTTGGCTCTGCCCAAAAACAAGCTGGTTTGTTTTACTGGCGTTTCTGGTTCTGGCAAATCTAGCCTGGCTTTTGACACCCTGTATGCAGAGGGTCAACGTCGTTATGTAGAGTCTTTAAGTTCTTATGCTAGACAGTTTCTAGGTATCATGCAAAAACCAGATGTGGAACAGATAGAAGGTTTATCTCCTGCCATTTCTATAGATCAAAAAACTACCTCCCAAAACCCCAGGTCAACTGTTGGCACCATTACCGAAGTTTATGACTATCTAAGATTGCTTTATGCCAGGATCGGTCATCCAGAGTGTCCTAGTTGTGGTCGTGAGATTAGCACTCAAACAATAGATCAGATGACCAACTCCGTCTGGGAAAAGGTGGAAGAACTGGCTCAACCGATCACTAGATTGCAGATACTTTCTCCTATCGTTAGGCGTAAAAAGGGTAGTTTCAAAGGCTTGTTTGATCGCCTAAGAAGCCAAGGTTATACTCAAGTCAGAGTAGATCAGTCTTACTACAGTCTAGATAAGGAGATCGATCTACTTAAAACTAATAGACACTCCATTAGCGTCATACTCAAAAACTTACCCATATCTGCAAAACAAATTAAGGATCCAAAATCCAGTCATGATCTAAAAAGCCAGATCAGATCATCCCTTGAAGAAGGACTCAAGCTGGCCGATGGCCTAATAATTGTTTCAAACATCAAAGATCAGGGCTTTGATTTTCCCAGCTCTCCCAAAGATACAGAAGACTGGCTGATGAGTGAACAGTATGCATGTAGCCACTGCAACATCTCACTTAAAGAACTAGAACCACGCCTTTTTTCATTTAATGCTCCTCATGGTGCTTGTCCAGACTGTAATGGCTTGGGCTCGATCTTAAAGATAGATGTAGATAAGATTATTGCCTCCAGCCTTACCTTAAGTGAGGGAGCCATCATTCCTTTTGCCAGAACATTGAGTGGTGAAACATGGTGGTCTAGATTGGTTAAAGTAGTTGTAGCAGACCTAGGATATGACTACCGAAAGACTGCCTACAATAAATTGAGCGAGGAAGCACAACACACACTGCTCTATGGTTCGGACAAAATATTTATAGTCGTGGGACCCAATCGCTTTGGTCAGGACACTGCCCATGAACAAAAATTTGAAGGGTTTATTAAAAACTTAGAGCGTAGATATGGGGAAACAGACTCCGATTTTATTCGCAAAGAAATTGGCCAGTTCATGCACAAAAAAACTTGTGCTACTTGTAAAGGTCAGAGATTAAATCCAGATGCTTTGGCAGTCAAGGTGGCAGACCTTAACATTGCAGATCTCACCAAACTACCTATCGCTCAATCTATGGAATGGATCACAAGACTAGCTTCCCCAAAAAGCGATATTCTAAACCAAAAAGAAATCCAGATCTCAACCCCAATTCTCAAAGAAATAAAATCTCGCTTAACTTTCCTCAATGCTGTTGGGGTAGGTTACCTGACTATCAACAGAGAAGCCAGTACTTTGGCTGGGGGTGAAGCCCAGCGAATTAGACTAGCCTCACAAATTGGCACTGGTCTTTCCGGCGTCTTATACATTTTAGATGAACCTACTATCGGGCTTCACCCCAGAGACAACGATCGCTTAATCCAAACTCTACATAATCTTCGAGATAAAGGTAACACGGTCATCGTAGTGGAACATGACCGAGACGTAATGAGAAACAGTGATTATATTGTAGACTTTGGTCCTGGTGCTGGAACCGATGGAGGAGAAGTAGTAGTGGCTGGACCCACAAAAGAAGTCATCGCTCATAAACAATCTTTAACTGCCAAGTATCTGCGTAGAAAAAAAGACGTTACCAAACTTAAATCCAGCAATCTTGAGCCAAGACTAGTCTTAGACGATGGTCCAGTTAAACTGTCACTCCCCGAACCAAGCAAGGGTCAAATTCAACTATTTGGTGCCAATCGCCATAATCTTAAATCTATCGACGTCCAGATCCCTCTTAGCAAGTTAGTAGCTATTACCGGTATGTCTGGCTCTGGAAAATCCACCCTACTTCATGACACCCTGTATTTAAACTTAATTAAACAGCTGGGTAGATCATCTAGGATCGAGGCCGGCCATCTAGATCGCATCATGGTCCCCGAAGATATTCACCGAGTAATATTAATTGACCAAAAACCTATCGGCCGAACTCCACGATCCAATCCAGCTACATACTCCAAATCTTTTGATTACATCCGCCAAATATTTGCCAGTTCTAGAGAAGCCAAACTCAAAGGCTTTGGACCAGGTCGATTTAGCTTTAACACTAAGGGTGGCAGGTGCGAAGCCTGCAGAGGTGATGGTCAAATAAAAATAGAAATGCAGTTTCTAGCTGATGTTTATGTCACTTGCGATGTCTGTCATGGTAGTCGCTACAACGAAGAAACCCTAGGTATAGAGTACAAAGACAAAACTATTGCCGATGTACTGGACATGAGTATTAAAGAAGCAGCCAAGTTCTTTACCACTCACTCTGGACTGGCCAAACGCTTACAAACCCTTCTGGATGTTGGGCTAGGATATATGAAGTTGGGTCAACCCGCTCCTACTTTATCTGGAGGAGAGGCTCAAAGACTCAAGCTAGCCAAAGAACTAGCTTCCCAAAACTTTAGGCACAACATCTACCTTCTGGATGAACCCACCACGGGCCTCCACTTTGCAGATGTGCAAAAATTACTCAATGTGTTGGACCAATTGGTTAAACACAATAACACCGTGGTAGTGATCGAACATAATCTAGACATCGTTAAAAATGCAGACTGGGTGATCGATCTAGGCCCACTAGGTGGTGAAGATGGGGGAGAGGTAGTAGCCACCGGCACTCCAGAACAACTAGCCAACAACAAAACTTCCATCACCGGCCAATACCTAAAAAAAGAACTAGCTAACTATCAGTAACTCAAAAACCTTAATTGGTGTTATTGTATTTTGATCACTTGTCATTTGATTAATACAATTTGAGGAGCGTACGAAATAAACAAACCAAAACTCTAACTCAATCCTTGATTTGGAGTTTAGTTCGTCGAATGAGCTCTTTAACTTAAATTAGTATTATCTTTGGAGCGAATGCCTCCGATGGTTGTTGTTAATCAAATGACCGCCAACTCTATTAGTAACGAGCCTGACTGGATCCCCGCTGCTCGCTTCGCTCGCGCGAGGATGACGAACAATCTGTACAATAACCATATGCTACATTGGAGGCCTAAAAAACTTTTCTTGATTGTATTTTTTTTCATCTGTTGCATCCAAGTTTTTACTTCCAGAACATCTGCTGCAGAAAATGATCAAGACTTCATCACCAACCTCCACAGCGCCTACACTGTCAACAATCAGGGACTGGCCACTGTAGAGTATGAGTTCGAGATCACAAATCAAACTCCTACTACGTTTGTTAAGCAGTACGCTATTCGCCTTCAACAAACTGGACTAGAAAACATTACAGCCGTTAGTCAGGGTAAATCGCTCGAACCCAATATCACTATAGATGACGATCAAACCAATATTGCTCTTTCTTTCAAAGATAAAGTGGTGGGGCAGGGGAAGCAAAGAAAATTTAGCATACGTTATACTAGCCCCCAAATTGCCCTCATCACTGGTCAAGTGCTAGAAGTTAGGATTCCAGAAGTTGCAAACAACAGTCAATACAACCAAAGAACAATTACACTCATCACACCTCGCAGATTTGACCTTCCCTACAGAGTAGATCCCAAACCAGATTCAACTAAAACTGGCGTCCAGACTATTTCCCAGGAATTCACTAGCTTGGATCAAGCTGGTATCTTGGCTATTTTTGGCAAAGAACAGATCTATAACTTGAGTCTTCGCTACTTCCTAGATAACCCATCTGGCTCACCTGTCACCACCCAGATCGCTCTACCACCCACCACTCAATACCAAGAGTTGGTTTATCACTCTCTAGATCCCGAGCCACTAGAAGTGCATCAAGACGTGGATGGCAACTGGCTAGCAGAGTATTTGCTAAGACCCCATGGACAAATAAGTGTTAACGCTGCCGCCACAGCTAGAATTAGACTAGACCCTGATTTAACTATCCCAATTACCCAACCCATCACCGATCACACAAAAGCCAAAGAGTTTTGGTCCATAGACCACCCAACTATCACCAATCTATCCTCCAGTGCAACTACGGTGGCAGAGCTTTACCAACTTGTGATAGAAAAATTAAACTACACCGACCAAGAACTAACTAATAATATAACCAGAGTAGGAGCAGTTGGAGCTTTAAACCAACCCAATCAGGCAGTTTGCCAAGAATTTGCCGATCTATTTATTACTTTAGTAAGAAGCAAGGGTATTCCAGCTAGAAGAGTGGCTGGCTATGCCTTTATAGAAGATGAAAAATTTAGACCGTCCAGTCTGGAAGGTGATGTGCTACACGCCTGGGCACAGTTTTTCAATACTTCTACCAACCATTGGCAGAGCGTCGACCCCACTTGGGAAGACACTACGGGAGGCATTGATTACTTCTCCCAGTTCGATCTCAATCACATCGCTTTTGCTTTTAACGGTCAATCTAGCTCTCTACCGTACCCTGCAGGATTCTACAAACAACATGACTCACCCACTCAAGATGTGGTCGTAGAACTAACCGATACCTTTCCAGGGCAGGATCCCAACTTCAAGCTGGAAGTTGAACCCAACTCTATCTTGGGTATCAAGCTACCTGGTCTTTACAAACTAAAGATTACCAACCTAACTGGTTCTGCCAGGTATTTTGCCCAGATTAATGTCGGATCGGAATCAAAAGCCATGATTAATCCAAGCAAGTTTTTTTGGTCCAGCATCTTGCCCTTTGAAACAAAAAGCCTAAACATCTTTGTCACCAAACCCGGATTGCAACTTGAACCCATATTGCTTAATCTAGAGGTACAATTGGGGGAAGATGAAAAAACCATTGAACTCAAATCACCAGAAGAAGTCGCCGCCCTCCCAGCCATCTTTAACAGTTGGCAACAGTTCGTCTTCATCATTGGCTTGGCTGGAGGATGCGTCATCCTCGCCCTCACAACCGGGAGTTTACTGGTTCTTAGACAAAAAAGACTGCGTCATCTACGTAGGCAAAGCCAAAAACCTTAAAAATAGGATTAGCTCATACAAACGACTAGCTGGATTATCTCCTAGAATTAAACAACTAGTTTCTTCTGCATCTAACCTTAAATACCAAGTTTTAGAAAATGAACTGATAGCTCTTTTAACAGAAGCAGAGCTGATTCGCACTTACCAACCAACCTACAACATCCTGCTCAAAGATGATAAGAGCCCCCTATATATTCATATCTCAAAACACAAATTCCCTCAAGTTAGTCAGGTTAGGAAGCAAGACATTATTCACCATCACTTGACCGGCTCTCTCCTGGGACCATTTCAGAGTGCCTATAGAGTTCGGGAAGTGATGAAGCTAGCTCGCCGAATTTTTCCCTGGTGTGATAAACCCAATCAACACACCAAGGCTTGTTTTTATTATCACATCGATCAATGCCCTGGAACTTGTCTGGGCAAGATTACAGCCAAAGAATACCAGCAAAATATTAGACAGTTAACCTTGTTTTTAAAAGGTAGGTCTAAACAAGTCCAGACAGAGCTTAAAACCCAGATGAGACTACTATCAAAAAATAACCAGTATGAACAGGCGGCCAAGATTCGTGATCAACTAAGAGCTATAGAGGCTGTCACCAGCCAACCCAGTCTCCTCAAGCCAGATTTATCCACTCCAGGATTGACTAAATCTTGGCCGACCAACACCACTGCCTATCTCAAACGATTGGTCACTCAATACGGTCAACTACCAGATGCTTATCAGCTCAATAGAATAGAAGGCTACGACGTGAGCAATACTAGTGGCCAACTAGGAGTAGTTTCAATGGTGGTATTTGAACATGGTCAAAAAACACTAAAAGAATATCGCTTATTTAACATCAAAACTATCCACACCCCCAACGACTACCAAATGATGAAAGAGGCTCTGTATCGAAGATCAAATCACCCAGAATGGCAATTGCCAGACCTAATTATCATCGATGGGGGTAGGGGACAGCTCAAAGCTGCTTTGACTGCTTGGTCGCATAAAACTCCAATTATTAGTTTGGCAAAAAATCCAGATCGACTAATTATTCCCGTCCTAAACAAAAATAGAAAACCCATCACCTACCACGAACTAAAACTTCCAGGAAACCACCCAGCCCTCCAACTTACCCAAGCTATCCGGGACGAATCTCATCGCTTTTCCCACAACCACCATACCAAGAGAAGACTTAAGCAGTTAATCGACCCTTATTTCGCAGGAAGTCTATTAAGTGATAAAATACATCAAATATGAAAAAACTACTAAACATCACAACCGTAAATGATTTATCCATTCCTCTTTTTTTAACACAAAAAATTAAACAAAAATTGGTAGTAGATTTTTGCTTCTTTCACGAAAGTAATCAGGAGGTTGAACAAAAACTATCTTCAGGTCAATATGACTACATCTATTTTAAAGATCCCTTCAACTACTCATACACAAAAGAAAATATCGAAGATAAATTTGAGATTGTGATGAAAAATCTGGGAAGTAGTTATCTGATAGATAATCTAAAAAATATAAATGACGTCTATCTCGAGGACAAATGGCATCAATATCAATTATTCAATGAGCTAATGCCTCAAACCAGACTGTTAACTAATCTCCAAGAAATTAATAATCCAGGGTCAATTACAAAAAAAAGAATATCTAGTCGAGCTAAAGGCATCATATTCAATTCAAAAGATTTTGAAGGTGATGAGTTATCCGAATACATAATCCAAGAAAAGATCAAAATAGACAAAGAATACCGAGTATATGTCATCTTTGATCAAATAATTAATAAAGGTTCAATCAGAAGATCGCGAACTAATGATATTAAAGTGAAAATTGTGGGAGTAGAGGAGTTGCTAGAAGACGTAATGAGCTATACTCGCCAAGTGATTGAAAAAAATAAATTTGATTTCATTGGTTTGGATATTGCTCGAAGTGGTGACAAGTTGTATCTGCTTGAAATAAATCGAAGCTGCCTTTTTAATGGTTACTTCAGAGAAAGTGGTGAGAACTTAGCAGAACCATTCATAGACGGTCTTTTACAAAAATAGCTGCCACTATTTAGATGAAACCCATCGTACATGAAATGAAATCATGTATTTGCTATACTAGACTTGTAGTGAAATAAAAAGCGAGTTAATTTATGCTAAGACCCATCATTCGCACCGCTATCACCCTTTTTGCCCTAACATTTTTATTACCAACTGTCAGCTTCTCGGACTGGGTAACCCTGGCACTAGCCAGCTTAGTCCTCACCCTGTTCTACTCCATCATTAGACCAGTACTCAAACTTCTCACTCTCCCCATAAACATTGTCACCCTGGGTCTTTTTTCCAGTGTCATCAACGCCAGTCTACTTTGGCTAACCACCTATCTCGTCCCAGGCTTCCAGATTGACCCCACCACCATCATGGGCGTCGAACTAGGTTCCGTTCTGACCATCCTGTTCGTATCGGTAGTGATTGGCTTCTTCCATCCGTTGGTAAAAATATTTATATAAACTCATTGCATAACTCCGGTTATAGATAATTTTGGGTATATTTGAGGCTTTTTCAAAGTTTTAGACGCCGATAGTAGCCAGAGCTACTTGAGAAGGATGAAACACAGAAAATGACCAAATAGACTTGAAAGGATCATGATTGGAGTTTTGCAATGAGTTTAATTGCAGGTATAATAGAGCTATGATCCGTTTTCAACATTTTATTCTGATTGGCCTCGTGGCTGGATTAATTGCCTTTACACCCACCAAAGTTTTGGCTCAAACAGACGGAGAGATCACCACAGGTGAAGTTCTTCTCACCCCAGAGGATGCTTCTCTTTCTGCAACAGCTAGCGAAAGTGCCAACTCTGCCACACCTTCGGCAGAGATCGAGAAAAAAATTCAAGATCAAAAAGATAAAGACATTACAGAAAATACTGGTGAAACTAAAAGTATTTTAGTAGCGTATCTAGAGGAAAATCCTCCAGAACCATTAAGCTGGAATAACTTTTTAGAACACGCTATCCGCAATGCCGTCAAACAGGGTGTGCAACCAAACGTGATTGTGTTAGTTATCCTCTTTCCTCTGGTAGCTACCCTAATTGCTGCCTCTCGTCACATCATAGGACTACGAGGATTCGGTATTTATATTCCAGCTGTACTGTCTGTAGCTCTAGTATCCACTGGAGTTTTTGAGGGGACTTTAATTTTTCTAGCAATTATCCTGACAGCTTTCTTTAGCAAACGCCTAATAGCCAAAACCAAACTGCCGTATCTACCCAGAACTGGTTTGCTCATTCTTACTATCTCCATTGCTCTACTGATGCTTTTCTTGTTCATCGCACCTCTAGCAGATCTGGTCACAGTCATGAGCGTCAACATCTTCCCCATCTTAATCTTAATTCTACTTAGCGAAAACTTTATCGATGCCCAAGCTAAAACCAAACCAACCGATGCCATTGCATTAGCTTTAGAAACAATCGGTCTAGCTTTTATCTCTGGTTTAATCTTAAAATCCGAAACTATCCGCAAATTTGCTCTACTTGAACCAGAACTACTTCTAGTTGGTATTGCTATGTTAAATGTTTTGGCAGGAAAGTTTGTTGGCTTAAGAATTAGCGAACGTCTGCGATTTCGCTCCATTATTGAAGAAGAAGAATAAATCTAAGGGAGCAGTATGGCGATAAAACCCTCTCACATTCTGGGCATGAACTCCCGCTATCGCTATACCAAGCTTAATCCGCGTTCTGCCAGAAAGTATGGTTTTTCTAAACTTCTGACAAAAGAACTTCTCAAAGAACATGACATTCCTACAGCCAATGTTTACCATATCTTTAAAGGCGCATCAGACCTAGAAAATATCTCTTGGGAAACAATTCCCACACCATTTGTAATCAAGCCTGCCAGCGGTAGTGCTGGTAAAGGTATCTGGGTAATTAAAGAAAAAGTAGCCAATAAACTTGAGTGGCTCAATCATGATGGTCATCCTGTGACAGATGAGGATTTAAGCCTACACGTTTCAAACATCTTAGATGGAGAGTTTAGTACTTGGGGCACTCAACACAAAGCCATCGTCGAAGAGATGATTCCTCCTCATCCTATCTTAGGCAAGTATTCATATGGTGGCACACCAGATGCTAGAGTCATCGTATTTAATAATGTACCCGTCATGGCCATGTTGCGCCTTCCTACCAAAGAGTCCGAAGGCAAAGCCAATCTAGACCGAGGAGCCATTGCTTTAGGGGTAGATATTGCCACCGGCATCACCACCTATGGTATTAAGGGCAAAGGTGAAATCATCACTCATCTGCCTGGTACCAAGAAAAAAGTCAACGGTATTCGCATTCCTCAATGGAACCAGGTGTTAAAAACTGCAGTCGAAGCATCTATTGCTGCAGGTTTTGTTTTTATGGGAGCTGATATCTTTATTCATCCAGAAAAAGGACCCATGATTGTAGAGCTCAATGGTTTTCCAGGATTGTCTATCCAACTGGCCAACAGAGCGGGACTTAAAAAACGTATAGAAAGAGTAGAGGGGATTGAGGTAAGAAATGCGGAACATGGTTGTAAAATTGGACAGGCTTTGTTTGCAGAAAGTTTTGCCGATAATATCAAGGCCGAAGAAGGAGTCAAGATCATCAGTACTAAACCAAAAGTGTTGGTATATGGAGATCGAAAACAAACAATGACAGTAACAGGAATGGTAAATACGGGTCGTTTTAGATCTGCTATTGGTGAACAACTAGCCAATGAACTTGGGTTAGTTGATCTGGAAGATTTACTTTGGAGTCAACAAGAAACTACAGAAGGTAAGGTGCCAGTGGTACCTGTTTCAATAAAAATAAAAAGTCATACAATAGACACGGCTATGATCGTTACCGAAAAACTTAATCGACGATCTCACAAAATCGAGCTAGGTCGCAAAGATTTGGGTGGATTTTTAATTGGCGAGATAGAGGAGGAGTAATCAAATGAACGCACTACAAATGGTCACTCCAATCAATTTGCTTGAAGAAAAAGAAAAGTTTCTAGCCAATCCCAGTTCTAATCCTCAACTCACTTATCGCCAACCAATTCCTCCAGAAACTCTAACTAAACACGGATTGCCTAAATCAGACTTTGTTGATCTAGCTCAACATATCCTAGACAAGGCGTATCACAATCGCAACCACCAAGATCTAGTTATGACAGAAGGAAAGCTAGTTGATCAAGCAGAAGTCGAAAATAAAGCCCTGACTTTTCTTAAACTCCATGATCTAGACAAACGCATTAACATTACCTGGTCATCATCTTTTGTATCCACTACATCTATTACTAAAAATACCCTCAAATTTAGAATACCTTGTGAATATAGGAAAGAGGGTCTGATGGGAACCCTTTATCATGAGATTGGGACTCATGCTCTTCGCAGAGTTAATTATGAACAACAACCATGGTTTAAAAAAAAGAAAAAATATGGTTTTAGCAATTATTTAAGGACAGAAGAAGGTCTGGCTGCCATTCATTCATTACTACCCAGAACATTTCGTTCATTTCATAAATCTGCTCTAAGATATTTGGCAGTATGTTGGGCTCAAGACAAATCTTTTGCCGAACTTTGGCAGATGACAGCACGGTATGTTCCAGATGAAATGAGACGTTGGGATTTAGTCTTTCGTGCAAAAAGAGGATTGGAAGATACTGGCCAACTGGGAGGTTTTACCAAAGATATGCTTTATTTTGAGGGCATAGTTCAAGTCTGGCATTGGCTAGTTAAAAATGATTTTGATATTCCAAGTCTTTACCTAGGAAAACTGGCTTTAGAAGATGTAGATAAAGCCAAAGAAATGAATCCCAACTTTACCCCAGTCCTACCCATCTTCTACAAACAAAGTCCCGAAGAATACAGAACACAGGTGTATGAAATAGGTCAGTTCAATCATCTGGATGAACTGCTTTAGCTATTAGACTTGTAGTGAAATAAAGAGCGAGTTAATTTATGTTAAATAAATTATTTAAAAAATCTAGTAAACAAAAAGTTGCCGTAGGCATGTCCGGTGGTGTAGACTCTTCTCTTTCTGCTCACCTACTTAAAGAACAAGGATATGACGTGACTGGGGTTTATCTCCAGTGCTGGGATGAACCAGGTTGTAGTGCAGACCAAGCCCATAAAGATGCCCTAAAAATTGCCCTAGATCTCAAGATCCCTTTTAAGGTCTTAGATTTTTCCAAAGAATACAAAGAAAGGGTCATCGATCACTTCTTCAAAGAATACAAAGCTGGTCGTACACCAAATCCAGACGTTTTGTGCAATCGAGACATAAAGTTTGGGCTGTTTTATGACTGGGCCATAAAAAAAGGTTTTGAGTTTGTAGCTACTGGTCACTATGCAGATGTGACATTTGATGAAAAAGAGGGCGACTTCCGCCTAATTGTTCCAAAAGACAAGCATAAAGACCAAACTTACTTTATGTATTTATTAGGTCACAGGCAGTTATCCCACATCTTATTTCCTTTGTCCGATATGACCAAAGATGAAGTGAGGGCAGAGGCAAAAAAAAGAAAATTACATGTAGCAGACAAAAAAGACTCTGTTGGAGTCTGCTTTATTGGTAATGTGGATGTATCCAAGATGCTTAAAGAGAAGTTTGGTGAAAAACCTGGAAATGTTGTTGATGTAGACGGAAATATTATTGGCAGACATAAAGGTCTGTGGTTTTACACCATAGGGCAGAGGGGTGGTTTTTCTATTGACCAAACTTCTCTTATAAAAACAAGTGATGGCGAAACAGTCACCAAACAAAATATCCCACCCTTTTACGTCATCGAAAAGAAACTGGACAAAAACCAGCTAGTAGTAGGTTTTGGACCAAAAACTCTCAAAGACAAGTTTCAAGTTGATAATCTTTACTGGATAAACCAAGTTCCAACTCAAAAAAAACTACTGGTACGCATAAGACACACTGGAGAGTTACTAGACTGCACAGTCAAGATAAATAATGAACAGGCTACCATTACTCTAAAAGAATCTATTCGGGGCATAGCGCCAGGCCAGTCGGCAGTTTTTTATCTTAAGCAGGGTAAAGAAACCTTCTGCTTGGGTGGGGGAATCATAACCCTGGATCCCCGCATCTTGCTTCGCAAGTGCGAGGATGACATGAGAAGTAGTTCGCTCGTTCGAGGATGACAATCAACATGAGGATAACAAGCCTCTAATCAGAAAATAAAAAACATCTGCTTCTCTCATTAAGTATTTATGCTATAATCTTCATTCCTTACACAAGATAAAGTCCATTCGGATACTCATCTTTGATTAAACTAGGTGATCGACTAAGCCCAAACTGGCCTTGGTCTATCAGTACGTTAACAAGTGAATACTATAGACCTGTAGCAATAGAATCCGCTACAGGTTTTATAACAAATTTGAACAACAAACACACCATATCTGAATCAGACATGGTGATAGAAACCGTACAATTCTTTTTTACAGTGAATTTTCTCAATTTATTTGAGAGTTTGATCCTGGCTCAGGATGAACGCTGGCGGTGTGCCTTAGGCATGCAAGTCGAACGGTAACTAGTCTTCGGACTAGAACAAGTGGCAGACGGGTGAGTAACACGTGAGAATCTACCTTTTAGTGGGGAATAGCTCCGCGAAAGCGGAGGTAATACCGCATATGGTCGCAAGATCAAAGTCTTCGGACGCTAGAAGAGGGGCTCGCGCGCTATCAGCTTGTTGGTGGGGTAATGGCCTACCAAGGCAATGACGGCTAGCCGGTGTGAGAGCACGACCGGCCACAAGGCTACTGAGACACGGAGCCTACACCTACGGGTGGCAGCAACCGGGAATATTGCGCAATGGACGAAAGTCTGACGCAGCGACACCGCGTGTGGGATGAAGCTCTTCGGAGTGTAAACCACTGTGGCGAGGGATGAAATTTTGACAGTACCTCGCTAGAAAGCATCAGCTAACTACGTGCCAGAAGCTTCGGTAATACGTAGGATGCAAGCGTTATCCGGATTCACTGGGCGTAAAGGGTCCGTCGGCGTCCCGAAAGGTCTTTTGTTTAATCCTCCGGCTCAACTGGAGAGAGGCAATAGAAACCATTGGGATTGAGTCTGTTCGAGGAAGCTAGAATTCTTGGTGGAGGGGTGAAATCCGTAGATATCAAGAGGAATACCATGCGCGAAGGCAAGCTTCTAGGACACGACTGACGCTCAGGGACGAAAGCTTGGGTAGCAAAAGGGATTAGAGACCCCTGTAGTCCAAGCTGTAAACTATGCTCGCTAGTTGCTCGACCTGTTTTGCAGGTTGGGTGACGTAAGCTAACGCGTTAAGCGAGCCGCCTGGGGAGTACGACCGCAAGGTTAAAACTCAAAGGAATTGGCGGGGGAGCGCACAACCGGTGGAGCATGTGGTTTAATTCGATACAAAGCGAAAAACCTTACCCGGACTTGACATGTACCTGCACGGTCTTGGAAACAAGATCTTCTTCGAGAGTGGTACACAGGTGATGCATGGCTGTCGTCAGCTCGTGTCGTGAAAAATCGCGACTGTGATCGGTAACGATCACGAAAATATCTGGCTCATATCGGTGAAACCCGGTTGACCAAGTAGCTCTTTATGGGTTATATTTGGTTAATGGTCAACACCGAGGGAAGTCGGGTAATTTCTCAAGTTTATTCAGCTCGAAAAAATCTGAAGTTATGTTTGTCTAGTCGTCAACTATCAATCTTACTAGGTTCAATTCTTGGAGACGCATATGTTTACCCTCTAGGAAAAGTTTGTTTTGAACACTCATCCCATCAAAAAGATTATTTAATCTGGAAGTATGATGAGCTCAAATCACTAACTTATCCCAAAGTAGCATGTGTTAAACGCTTCGATAAGAGAACCGGTAAGCAAACAGTTAGTTGGAGATTTTTTCTCAAACAATACTTTAGACCTTTAAGAAAATTATTTTACATCGATGGTAAAAAAGTAGTACCCAAAGATCTAAAAAGATGGTTATCCCCACTGCTACTAGCAGTTTGGTATATGGATGACGGTCACTTAGATCGAGGAAAGTACCCACTTTTTTCCACCGAAAGCTTTTCCAAAGCTGACGTAAAGTTTTTATCAGATATTTTGAAAACAAATTTTGGACTCATATCCAAAGTTACTTCAAAACGAAGGTTGAGAATACTCAGCCAAAGCAAAGATAGATTTTTTCAATTGATAGAGCCCTACATACATAATAACTTGAAATATAAATTACCTTGACCCCGTAACGACTGAAAGCCGCTTATCAGCGGTGGAAGATAGATGATCTATTTCTAGCAATAGGAATATAAATATAGCATCTATAATACGCCAGCTCCTGATACATGAGTATCAGGATGAAGGTATAGTCTAGCATTTAGAGTAATCTAAGTGATGGAGACGTCTACTTAAGTGTAGTAACGAGCGCAACCCTTGTCCCGTGTTACAAGTGTCACGGGAGACTGCCTCTGCTTTGCAGGGGAGGAAGGAGAGGATGACGTCAAGTCAGCATGTCCCTTACGTCCGGGGCAACACACATCCTACAATGGAGCCGACAACAGGTAGCGACAGGGCAACCTCGAGCCAATCCTCAAACGGCCCCTCAGTTCGGATTGCAGGCTGAAATTCGCCTGCATGAAGTCGGAATCGGTAGTAATCGCAAATCAGCAGGTTGCGGTGAATGCGTTCTCGCTCCTTGCACAAATTAAAATGCGCTTTCCGCATTTATGTTCTAGCAGGTTAAAATCCTGTCAAATTAACAAGTAATTTGAAGCCAAATCACAGACTCTGGAGAGTAATTTCAAGAGTCGAAGGGTGAAAGTAGCAAACTTTAGCTTGAAGTTGAAACGGCTGTATATTTAGACGATCCCGCGTGCAAAGGGAGAAGTCTCTTGAACTTAAAAATATGCAGTATTTGGGCTCGAGATGAAGTTGAAATGAACATAAGTGTACGAAAGGAGATCCTATTTACTCTATACTTCGCTATCTAACTAGTAGCAAAATATAGTATGATGGAGGTAACAATATCAAATAGTATCTAGGAAGTCTGCAGAGGTCATAGTATCCCGACAAGTCGGGAAAAGGACCAAACTTAACCATATTGTGGTTAAGGGTTCGCCACGGTGCGGGAAAACCGCGCGCCGGGCGGCGAGAGACATACTTACAGCGATGAAGTAATGATCTCAGAACACTGCCCGTCAAGCCAGCAAAGTCAGCAGCGCCCGAAGCGGATGCCCAGAACCCTCACGGGACTGGCTCTTCTACGGCGAGGTTGGCGATGAGGACTAAGTCGTAACAAGGTGTCCGTACTGGAAGGTGCGGACGGATCACCTCCTTTCTAAGGAGTTGGGTCGGGGGTACACGACCCCCCTTTCTCCCGAAGTCAGCAATGACTTCGAAAAAACTATAAATCCTGTGGCCACCATACCCAGGTCGGTTTCTGTCACCGTGTTTGTTTCAGATTGTTAACAGATAGTTTTAGACAAGGTCAAACTTGATTAAAACTGGGAACTTGTAGCGATATTAGTTATAAGTTTTTAAACCGTTCCTAGGGGAACGGTTTTTTGTATTTTCCGCACGTTTTTGTTTCATAGCATAATTTTGTCTGCTTTGTAGTCAATTTATGCTACAATACCAGAGCTAATTAACAGATATGCAGTCAAACAAACGGGTCGCTAGCTCAGCTGGTTAGAGCGCTATCCTGATAAGATAGAGGTCCGAGGTTCGAGTCCTCGGCGACCCACTTGCCATCTATAGCAACTCGAACAAAACCCTAACTAATGATCAAGGTGTAGTATCGAGTGCGAAAGATGGCTTCTCCTCTTGCCAATTAGCAGTCAAACAGTTAGAATGCTAGCCGATGATGATGATAAAACAATCTTCAACTACCACTCCTACCAAGATCACAACCTTGCCTCTAATCTTGCCAGTTGTGCCTATTAGGGAAGGTGTATTGTTCCCCAGTACAGAGTCTGTCCTTACTTTTGGTAGGGCAATCTCGGTCAATGCCTTGAACGCTGTCACAAAACAAAATAAATTACTAATCTTGGTGACTCAAAAAGACTCTAAAGTGGACAATCCCAAAGGAGAAGATCTATATACCATAGGTACTCTGGTGGCAGTAGAAAAAAAGATTGTCGATAACGACTCCACCAACGCCTTAGTCAGAGGTATTGGTCGAGTGAAAATCGTGAATTTTGTACCTCATAGATCCCATTTACTTGCTCAAGTCGAACGCCTCCACGATGTCATTAAGCCAGATAATGAGCTCAAGGCTATGGCCAATCACCTTCAAAAAGAGTTTAGAAAAGCCATCCATCTAGGTAAGCCTGTAGAGTTTCTAAATTTTATGAAGCTAATGGGCGGAGTCACAGATGGCGAACTCACAGACCAAATTGCCAGCACGCTAGCCATCAGTACCAAAGAAAAACAACAAGTTCTAGAGACCACAGATGTCAAAGCACGAATGAAATTGGTCATTGAAAAACTGGCCCATGAAATGAAAGTGTTGGAAATAGAAAAAGATGTAGTTTTCAAAACCCAGAAAAAGTTTGATAAAAATATGAGAGAAGGGGTTTTGCGAGAGAGACTAAGAACAATTCAAAAAGAACTGGGCGATCTAGAAGATGATGAAGAGGTTGCCGATGACTACGAAAAAAGACTAAAAAAACTAGATGTCGATGCAGATATCAAAAAGAAGATAAAGAAAGAAGTTAAGCGTCTTCGTCAAATGTCTCCCAATAACCCAGAGGCTGGATATGTGCGAACTTGGTTGGATACAGTCTTTGAACTACCCTGGGGCATTACCAAAGAAGGAAAAATTAGTATTAAAAGTGCTAGACAAGCTCTTGAAAAAACCCATTTTGGACTGGAAAAAGTTAAAGACAGAATCTTGGAGTACATTGCGGTCATGGAGCTAAAGAAGGCAAATAAAAAAATATCCAAAACTAGCAACAAAGAAGACAAAGACAGATTGCCTACTATTCTATGTTTTGTAGGACCACCGGGTGTAGGTAAAACTAGCATTGGTCGTTCTATTGCAGACAGCCTAGGCAGATCTTTTGTGAAGGCTTCGCTGGGTGGAATTAGAGACGAAGCGGAAATACGAGGTCACAGACGAACATATGTGGGAGCTATGCCGGGTAGAATTATCTCAAGCATGAAGCAAGCTGGCAGTCTAAACCCTGTCTTTATGCTAGATGAAATAGATAAAGTTGGGAATGACTTCAGAGGAGATCCTTCTTCTGCCTTACTTGAAGCTCTAGATCCAGAACAAAACTCCAAATTTTCCGATCATTATCTAGATTTACCTTTCGACCTTTCTCAAGTTATTTTCATTACCACCGCCAATACTACAGATACTATCCCTCCAGCTTTGAAAGATAGGTTGGAAATTATTCGCTATTCTGGCTACACAGAACTAGAAAAGTTTGAGATTGCCAAACGCCACTTACTCGAAAAATCTATCGCTGTTAATGGTCTCTCCAAACGTAAGCTTAAACTACCTGATGCCACAATGAAAAAAATAATTCGCCGCTACACCAGGGAAGCTGGAGTTAGAGAACTGGAAAGAACTTTAAACACAGTCATGAGAAAAATGGCTACCAAGATTGTGGAAAAGAAAATTGCTCCCAAAACACTCATGTCTGTCTCTGGTAAAGAACTAACAGATCTTCTAGGTCCCGAAATGTACGATGTCAACCTAACAGAAGCCAAAGACCTGGTGGGTTTGGCTACTGGTCTAGCTTGGACAAGTGTGGGAGGTGATGTTTTATTCATCGAAGTTGCTCTAACAGAAGGTAAGGGTAAAATTCAATTAACAGGCAAACTTGGAGATGTGATGAAAGAATCAGCTCAAGCTGCTCTAACTTATGTCAAAGCACATGCCAAAGAGTTGGGCATAGATATTAAAAAACTAGCCAAAACAGATGTCCATATTCACGTCCCAGAGGGAGCAATTCCCAAAGATGGTCCTTCGGCAGGGGTGACTATCACTACAGCTTTAACTAGTGCTCTAACCAACATCCCAGTTAAACGAGAAGTCGCTATGACAGGTGAAATGACTCTTCGTGGCAGAGTTTTGAGAATAGGTGGACTTAAAGAAAAAAGCATTGCAGCCCATAGAGCTGGCAGTAACTTGATAATAATTCCTGCATCCAATAGTCGAGATCTAATAGATATACCAAAAAGTGTCAAACAAGATGTTAAATTTAAACCTGTGGATAGAATTGAGCAAGTACTTGAAATAGCTCTCAAAAAATCTCCTTTCAAAAAGTCTAAATAGAGTCCAGCAAACAAACCCAAACAGTTGGCGTAACCTCCCAGATGTATGGTAGACTTGCAGTATGAAACTCAAGTATCTGGTTTTAGTACTTTTTTCAGGGATGTTACTAGGAGGTTGCACCCTTAGAAAAGAGGAAAAATCTGGTCTACAAATCATTACCGGCGAAGAGTCGGCGTCCGTTTTTATTGATGGATCATATTTAGAAAAATCTCCTCTCATTCAGAAAGATCTTAAGCCTGGCGAGTATTTAATTAGGATTCAACCAGATAATCCCCAGCTAGTATCTTACGAAACTCCCGTTACTTTAAAACCCGGATTACTCACAGTCTTAACCTGGGAACCTGGCCAAACCTCCGAAGTGAGTGGGGGAGTTCTCTATGAAATGGAGAAGTTAAACAAAAATGATAAATCCGAAGTAACCTTCATCAGCATTCCAGATGGAGTGATTATTTCCATGGATGGGGGAGATAAACAAATCGCTCCTCTCACCTTGACAGAAATTGAACCAGGACAACACGAGTTTGAGGCCACTCTGCCTTCATATGAAGTTCAAAAACACACTATTAATGTGGTGGCAGGTTATCGCATGATCATTACAATTAAGCTGGCAAAAAATGATGTGATGCCTAGTCCAGAACCAAGTCCCACGGTCAAGCCAACTCCCACAGATACAGATACACCCACCACACAGGACAGCCAGGCTACAGATGGAGAGATGGTCAAGATTAGCTCCACAAGTTTTTTTCAAGATGGTGAAGAAGTACTGCGAGTGAGAGATGCTGCGGGTGGCAGTGGCAAAGAACTAGGATTTGCCAAAGTGGGGGAGTCATATACTTACTTGAGTGAAACCAAAAATGGCTGGTACAAAATCCAGTTTGAAGAGGAAGAAGGATGGGTAAGTGGAAAGTATTCGGAGTTGGAATAAATAATAGGCTTATTGCATGATAAGCAGATAAGTAGGAAATGCCTCGTCTCTCCAAGATAAATCTAACTCATATCGTGACTATTTTCCTTGTTGTCTTGGGGATCTTTTTTAGATTCGATGGACTAAACTGGGATGAAAACCAGCACCTTCACCCAGACGAACGCTTTTTAACTATGGTAGCCAACGACATGACTTTGCCCAACAGCTGGGGGGAGTACTTTGATCAATCAAAATCTAGCTTCAACCCAGCCAATATTAACTATAAGTTTTATGTTTACGGTGTCTTGCCTGTTACTTTAACCAAAATCACAGCCATGAAATTTGGTCTGGATAACTACACAGACATTACACAACTGGGTAGATTTATATCTGCCTTTCTGGATTCTGCCAATATTATAATAATATTTGTATTAGTCAGAAAATTAAAAAATAGATCGATTGTTCTAAACAAGAAGTATATTGAGTGGTGGTCTGCAGGTGTTTATGCCATGTTGGTATTGCCCATCCAACAGTCTCATTTTTTTACCACCGATACTTTTGCCAACACTCTTATCTTACTAAGTTTATTCATGGCACTACCAAAAAAAGAAAACAGATCACAACTTCCAATAACTAATATATTGTTTTCTGGGTTAGTATTTGGTTTAGCTTTAGCCTGTAAAATAAACTCACTCTATTCCTTGCCGTTGATTTTTTCGTTCCTTGGATGGCATATAGTTTTGACAGTCATTAATAAAAAGAAGAGTGTATGGACAAGAATAGGACGCATACTAGGGTATGGAATTATCTCTGCCATCATTTTCTTTTTGTGCAGTTACATTACAGTTCGTTTTACCAATCCCTATTACTTCCAGAATCCATCCTGGCTTAACCCAGAAATAAGCCAGTTATTTATTACCAATATTAATCAACTCAAAGGTTTTAGTGATCCAAAATCTCTTTTCCCTCCAGGTATACAGTGGCACTCAAAAACTCCAATTATATTTCCTTTTCAAAACATCTTCTTTTTTGGCTTGGGGATGCCAATTGCTATTTTAATGTTAACTGGATTATTCAAAATATCAAAGATGGGAATACTAAAGAGAGACCTGTTCGTGATAAGCATTATTCTTTGGTCTGTTGGTTTGTTTACTTATCAAGGGGCACAGTTTGTTCACAGTATTCGATACTTCTTTCCTCTATATCCATTCATGGCAGTGTTTTCTGCATATGCTATTCACCACATAACTTTTAAAAGAAAAACGCCTAAGAAATTTATGCTGTTAGTCGTGGCAGGAATTCTTGTAGTATGGCCCCTGATGTTTACCCATATTTATCGTCAACCCCACAGCAGGGTAGAAGCATCACGTTGGATTTATAAAAATATTCCTGCTGGTTCTAAAATACTTACGGAGCATTGGGATGATGGATTACCACTAGGAGGTACCTATGGAACATCAAACATATATCACTTAACTCAGCTTGAAGTATTTGCACCAGATTCAATTGGAAAAATAAATAAACTAGATAGCCAACTCCAATCTGCCGACTACTACATCATGTCTTCAAACAGAGCCTGGGGTAGCATGATGGCAGATTACCAAGACTTTCCCATGACTAGTCAGTTTTACAAAGAACTATTCTCCAACCAATATCCAAACTATGAGCTAGTTAAAGAATTTACCTCTTACCCACAGTTATGCCTACCAATTATTGACTATTGCATTGAGTTTGAGGATCAGTGGGCGGATGAAGCATTTACAGTTTATGACCATCCAAAGGTTAGTATATTTAAAAACATAAAATAAACAGCTTATGCTTGTTTTTCTGAACTAATAAACCACCCCACAGATATTGAACTTGTACCCTTATCAAGTAAGTCACTTGGCATCCTAGTTATTTTTGCAATGAATTTAGGGACTGTTCCCTGGGTTGGCTCAAATCTGTTGCATGATTTTAACAAATTTGTTCTTTCAACTATATTCTTTCCTAAGCCATACAGTAAAAAATGCATAAACGGCCATGACCAGGTAATTACAGGTTCAATGACATTCACAACAAAACCAAATTTAACCAATAAAGCATTGATTTGTGTTTTTGAATATAATCGCTCATGATCTGCCCAGATACCAGCCAACCACCACCTATCTTTATCAACATGTCTACCTAAAGTTTTCTCCATTATCCAGTTTATTGGATCCCATAAAATGGGGTAGTTTGAGTTTGGAACAGTAACAATTAGCCTTCCTTTTGGTTTCAATACTCTAAGTATTTCCTTGAGAACAACTTCATCATTTTCAACATGCTCAAGTACTTCAGAAATAATAACGCACTCTATCGAATTATCTTTTACTGGTATATTTTCGGCCTTTGCTTGAATAATGTTAACCGACTTACTACAGTTTTCTTTAGCAATTTCAATATATTGTTGATTGGCATCTATGCCAATAATCTTTTTAATAGATCTAATATTTTGCATGGCCTTAAGGTAAAAACCTCTACCACATCCTATTTCAAGAACTGTGGAAGGTTCCAGTTTTTCTATACTAGACAAGATGAGTTCCGCCCTTTTTGCATAGGCGGGGTCAATTTCAGCTGACAAGTATTTCGTAAAGTAATTTTGCATTATTTTCATTTGATAAATATTTGTACAATTTTGTTTTGTTTTTTTTAAGTTCCTTTTCTCTTGTTATTATTTCATTTATTTTCTTAGCAAAATCATCTGTATCTTTTGAATTAACTAATACTCCATATCCCGTATTTCTAACTAGCTCTCTTGTACCTGGAATATCTGAACAAATAGATAGTTTTCCACCAAGGCATGCTTCGACCTGAACTGTGTTAAAACAATCAGTTCTAGAGGGTATAATAACAAAATCGATTAGATCATAATATGTTCTAAGCTCTCCTTCTGTTAATTTACCAATTAGAGTTATATGCTTTTTGTTTTGCTCAATTAGTTTTGATAGTTTTGAATAATAATCCTCATACCCCATTGTTTTTTGTCCAGCAAAAATAAAATGAAAATTAGGAGTTGTTTCCAATATTTTAGGCAAAGCTTTGAACAATAAGTCATAGCCTTTTTCTTCCACAAATCTACCAGCCGAACCAAAAACAATTTTACCTTCTTTCTTTATTCTATAAATTTCATCTAATTTTTTTGATTTTATTTTCTTTGCAGAATAACTATACGGAGGTATTGTAGCTTCAAACTTTATTAGGTGATTCTTAATATTTCTAGAGTGCTTGGCATAGTCAAGGGTATGACATAGTATTTTGTCTGCAAAAGGTAGTGATAATTTCATAACTAGATCATATATTTCCTGAATTATTCTATTGGCAACTCCACTGGGTAAGGTTAGGTCTCCATGATGAAAGACTATAGTTTTCTTACCCAACAATTTTGAGATCATTATTATCGGAAATATGTGAACAGATGGAGTATGAATAAAAACTACATCGTAACCATTAATCATTCTTAGATATTTCAACGTCATATGAATAGAAAATATTGCTCTAGAAAAATAAATGCTTGGATTGCACCTAACCACCTTAACATTATCAATTACTTCTTCTTCTCTTAAGTTTGAATTATGTCTAACCGTTAAAACAGTGAAGTTTAATCCATGCTTAGATAGTTCTTTAATAATATTTCGAATTACCTTAGGTACTCCGGTCCAATGAGGTAAATAGTAGTCTGATATAACTAAAATATTTTTTTTCATCTTTAAGATTTAATCAGATGTTTAACTGCTTGTCCTACATCTAAATGACCGTTGATCGCCGATGTTCTTCGGTCAATTATATTGGTAATCCACAATATTTTAGTGTTTTGTCCTTTGTACACTTTTCTCAGGTAACTAACTATATCTAAGTTATCTTCGATAAAATAATCTAATCCAAGCTTATTTATTTCTGTTTGTTTAAAAGTGTGTGACTGTTCATTATTGTCTGTAATATGAACAGTTTTGAAAATATTAAGCAATTTATACATTTTTAACTTAAAGTAGAAGTCTTCTTTCAAACATGTTGGGCGACCAGTAATTAAATACGCTTCTATCACTCCATCTTCAACTAGTTTTCTAATACTTGAAATTCCATTGGCTGGATAGAGACTAGATTGATGTATCAACCACCAGATAAATTTTTCCAATTTTGTTTTAGGAATAAAGAATCTTGGATCAGATTTCTTTGAATGATTTCTTGAAATAATGCTATTAGCTATCGAACGAAATATTCTTAACGGATTGTACATAATCACTCCATCAAAATCGAAACCGATTTTTATGGGACGAGTGGGGGATGGTTTTTTGTTTGTCATAGATAAGAGGGTAATTCACAAACTTTGTCTACGTCCCAGATCATCCAACCACCTCCAGTTTCAAATGTCTTTGGAAACTGTTTATATAATGAACTATCTTGAACTAAGATTTTATCACCTATCTCTTTCTCTTGCCTGTTCAAGATGACATGAGTGATGCGATGCCAGTTGGCAGTCTCACACCAACTCTCTTGATCTATGTTGGGAGAAAATAGGGTAGGTAGTGCTTGCCGTTTGTCATGATCATCGTATCCCATACTCCACGAGTGATAGCCATAGTCTAAGAAAAGTATTCTGCCAGTCATTGAAGCTGGATGGTACATATATGAAGCGGTTAAAACTTGGGCATCTTGGCTAGTGTTTTCCAACAACCACTGGCCAACTTCTTTCTTTGACCAATCTGTAATTTGACCATTGGTGTCATTGATAATTGGAAAGATATCAAAGATACCAGACAAAATGAAAAATGGAAAGAAAGCTATCACTAGAATTCTTTTCCATTTTTTAGCTCGCCACTGTTCTACCAAAAAACCGGCTAAGGTAATATTAAGAATGATGATAAAAAAGTTAATTAGCTTGTGGTTGTTGATCAAATCTGTAGATAACTTGAAAATATTGGCAATTCCAAAAAAACCAAAACAAAGGAAAGCCAAGATGCCCATTTTTTTTCTTGACCAACTCAGCAAAAATGGCAAAAACAATAAATATAACCCCATGTTCATCACCCAGTAATAAGAGATGCCCAATAATGTTTTTTCTTGGGCTAGGTAGCCAATGGCTTGATCTAAACCTCCTCCAGACAGAGGTACATTAAGTAAAAAAGAACCAGCTAGAAATGCGGAGCAGACTAAAAACCAAAGCTTGGTAGATAGATCAATCCTAAACCAATACCAGAACAACCATCCAAAAGTTAACCCCATCAACATCATGGCTCCTGCCTGGTGTAGAACTGGCATTAAACCAAAGCCAACAAATATGGCTATTTTTTGCCAGTTTCTAAGTTGAGTTTTATGGATGGTCGCAGTTACTAAATACCAAAACAGCCATAAAATAACTCCAAAACTTAAACCCAGATGTCGTTGGTTGGTGTAGATGTTCAAGTTCCAGAAAGCACTGACAATATCTCCATTCCACGGACCAAAATTTAAAAAGTGTTTGGCTGTCACTATGTCTTTAAAGATAGACAAGCTAAAACCATTTTCAACAAAATATCTCCAAAAACCAAAACTGCCATTAAACAAAAATAAAACAACTGCTATGACGCCAGCAGCCTTACGTTTAAAAAATAATAGGCTGTACTTATATATCATCACTAGCAACAGGGTCATGCCAAAAGCACTTAATAGATTCATAGCCAAAGGTAGAGTTAAGCCAGTTCTTTCCAACAAACCAACCAACATATAAAAAAGATAGTGATAGCGTATAGGCTCACCCGCAAAAAATGGATACTGGGGTGGCCAGTTTTGGTTTAAAGAAAAGGTTCTTATTAGAGAGATGTGAACAGAAAAATCACTATATTGTTTGCTATCTAGTAAAAAGTTTTCACTTTCGTAACCAAAAGTAGAATTAAAAAACCAAAGAGTGATTATGAATACTAAAGCTACAGATAACCAAGATCCATATTTTGATAAATATAACTGCAACCATTTCCAGATTTTTTTCCAGCTCATGTCTCTTTCCTCACCATTGACTTAACCACATCTCTACCTGCTTTGACTGCATAGTTAATTCCTCTGTCCCAGGGATATACATGTTGCATGCTAGACCAATACAAACCGTTCAAGGGCGTTACTGTGTGAGGAAGAATCCGACTATGATATTTTTCTACTACTGGCTGGGCAAGTTTGCTAGAAAATACCCAAGATTTTTTAATATGTTTCTCAAAATCTGGATTGAGTTGTAACAGATGAGATTTAAATTCATTAAGAAGCTGTTCTGGAAAAAAATTGTAGTATCTGTGATTTGGCGGCAGATAGTTGCCTAGATACAATATTGAGCTGCCACCATAGCTAGTAGCTCCTGTTAGGTTGGTATGTTCAACTGCCGCCAAGAACGGCCAACTAGATTGGCTAATACTTAACCAATACGTGTCATCATCGAAAAATGGTTCATCTAGTTCCAAAACTAAAGTGACAGCTCCCAGTATTTTTAGCTTGTCCAGTGAAGATAGGTAGGAACTGGGTAGATCTGGTACCAATTTTGACAACACATTGTGTGTGCCTGTAACTAACACTTCATCAAACACAGAGTGTTGGTTCTTACCAGAAACTTCATGGGTTACCTGCCATGACCCATTTTTTTGCTCAATTTTTTTAACTGGGGTAGACAGCTTAATTGCAACTCCTGCTTTTTCTAACTTCCTTACTACCTCTTTTGCCAATAAGTCAAAACCGCCTTCTGGATATCCCAACAACTTGGTTCTAGCTTTAATTCTGGACCAAAACCAAGCTAAGTTGACATCTTCTGCTAGCTCACCAAACTTACCCACCATCAAGGCCTGCCATAGAACTTGGTAAGCTTTTTCACCCATGGTGAAACGCAAGAAACTTACAGCTCCAAATCTTTCCAGCCATTCACCACTGGGTAATAGCTTAAAAAATGCTAAAACCGCCGCTACTCTAAACTTTTCTATCCAATTCAACATAGGTAATCTCAATAAAGATAGGGGAGAGTCTAAACGATATTTTTTATCTCCGATAAGAGATTTTGTTTTAACATCATGAAGATGGATTAAGTTATCTAACCCTAACTCTTTCAACCAATCTCCCATGTTGGAGTCCGATGCAAACAAATGATGATAGTGTTCATCCAGGGACCAGTCCCAGTTAGGTCTATTAAATCCACCAGCCAGTCCACCAGCTTTGTCTGCTTGTTCAAAAATAGTTACGTTGTGACCAGCTTTGGTTAAATCCCAGCCAGCCGCCAAACCAGTAAAACCAGCCCCAATAATAGCAATCTTCATATATGGGGTATTGTATATGAGTGTTATTATTTTTTCTTGAGGGGATTCAGTTCCAATGGCGAGCTATATTCATCCATTCTTGACAAAGATTTACTTACTCTACCCACGAGTTCTGCACTAACTCTGCAAACTGCTTGGCGTCTAGGCTGGCACCACCTACTAGTGCTCCATCGCAAACCAACATGTACTCGGCTACGTTTGTTTCTGTGACGCTCCCACCATAGATAGCTGCCTTACATCCAAACTCTTGTTTAATTTCTGCAACTGCTTGTTTAACATCATCGGCAGATTTCCTGGATGCACCGGTTTCAAAAGTGGAGATAGCAGAGGAGGGATCGTAGGAGGCTAGACATTGTTGCCTCATCTTTTTATCAATTAAACTGGCTTGATCTTTTATGTTCTGTCTTTCCAGACAAACAATGGGGGTCATGCCCATATCTAGAGCTAACTCTACTTTTTTGGCTACATCTTGGTTGGTCTCTCCAAAGTATTTTCTTCTCTCGGCATGACCCAGTATCACGTACTTCACGCCCAGATCCTTTAAGTTGTGACTGGAAACTGCTCCAGTGTAACTACCAGCGGGAAAAGGAGAAATATCTTGAGCTCCTAAAACTAGATTGGGAGAAGAATTAGTTTCAAACAAATCATTCATAGCAAACAAACTGGGAAAGGTGGGGGCGACAACTACTTGAACCCTGCTGTGAATCTTGGGACAAGCTTTGATGAAGTCTTGCGCCCAGCTCAAGCTTTCTTTAACAGTCTTGTTTGACTTCCAGTTGGCAACTACTAACTTTTGCATGTTCGTCCTTTTGTGTAAGGTTATTGTCGTAATACATACTATATCATTAGCCTGTCTGCATGCTACGATGAGACCTCCGGAGAGGGGAGGGTGACAGGAAGAAGAGGTCACTCGATCGAGGATGACAAAAAGAGCGATGCTCGTTCGAGAATGACAGAAGGAGATTGTAACAAAAACGAGGATGACAGGAAAAAACTAAGCAAAAAAACAATCAGAAGAAAAAAGCCATAAGAATTAACAAAGTGCAAACATCAAAACTTAATCCAGCTCAACAAGAAGCTATCTCTCACCCGGAGGGACCAGCAATTGTTTTGGCAGGGGCAGGTTCTGGCAAAACGACTGTTTTAACCCAGAGAGCTTTATGGTTAATTCAAGAACAAAACGTCAATCCAAGCTCTATTTTATTGGTAACCTTCACCAACAAAGCAGCTCAAGAAATAAGATCTAGAATTGAAGCTCAAATTAAAACCGTACCTCCTTATGTAGGTACTTTTCATAGCTTTGCGGCCAGGATGTTAAGACAACATGGACCAAGTATTGGACTAGATAAATACTTTACTATCTATGATAGCGATGATCAAACAGCCTTGGTAAAAAATATTATTAAAGATCTAGATCTTAAAGGCCAGATCACTCCAGGCTCTGCCAAAAACATCATTTCTAGATCTAAAAATGACCTTATTTCTGCCTCTCAATATATAGATATTGCCAGGGGAAGTTATCAAGAAAATGTGGCCAAGATCTACTCCTCCTACCAAAAACGACTCAAGCTAGCCAGTGCTATAGATTTTGATGACCTGCTTAGATTAATGGTCAAGTTGCTCCAGTCCCAACCTAGCATCAGTCAACAACTCCAGTCCCAGTTTAGCCATGTCTTAATAGACGAGTATCAGGATACCAACCAACCCCAATTTTTACTATCAACTCATATTGCAGAGCCAGAACAAAACTTGTTTGTGGTGGGTGATTTTTCTCAAAGTATCTATGCTTGGCGTGGAGCGGACTACAAAAATATGCTTAAGCTCTACAACAAATACCCCAAACTTAAAGAGTACAAGCTAGAACAAAACTACCGCTCCACGCAAACTATCTTAGATGCTGCTACGGGAGTTGTTTCTCTTAACACCTCTCATCCTATCCTTCATCTCTGGACAGACCAAACATCAGAAGAAAAAATTGGGGTTATAGATTGTGCTACAGCTAGGGGAGAGGCCAAAGAGATCGTAGCTCAGATAAAAACAAATCATACGCAAGGGACGCCGTACAAAGAAATGGCAATTCTCTATAGAACTAACGCTCAGTCCAGGCAATTTGAAGAGGCTCTGCTTCAAGCTAGTATTCCCTATACCATTGTAGGTGGAGTAGGTTTTTATGAACGTAAAGAAATAAAAGATATTTTGAGTTACCTCAGGTTAATTGTTAATCCAAATGACGAAATCGCCCAAAAGAGAGTAGAGAAACTGGGCAAAAGAAGACGGCAAAAATATTTAGACTGGCTGGAAAAAATTGATTCAGAATCACTATCTCCAGTTAAAATTATCTCAGACCTACTCCAAGTGACAGGCTACCTGGAACTATACAAAAAGGATGATGCTGCAAGCCAACCCAGAATAGAAAATATCTATGAGCTGGAAAATGTGGCTAGTCAGTTTACGTCTCTGCTTGAGTTTCTAGAAAATATTGCTCTGGTTCAAAATAACACCCTGCTGGAAAATAAACGGCGTCGACAACCCGCTGGGGTTCAACTCATGAGCCTGCATGCAGCCAAAGGCCTCGAGTTTGAACAAGTCTTTATTGCCGGACTAGAAGAAGGCTTACTACCTCATAGCTCTTCACTCATGGATAACGCAGAGATGGAAGAGGAGAGACGACTTTGTTACGTAGGCATGACTAGGGCCAAACAAAAACTGTGTTTAGCTTTTGCCAGATCTAGATTTTTGCGTGGAGCTCATATCAACTCATTTCCCAGCCGATTTATTGCCGATATCTCTCCAGACTTACTTTCTTCGCCAGTCAATGAAAATGCAACCAGCTCTAGTAGTAGTCGCAGACTTGTGCCAGATGACGATTTGCTCAATCAAGTACTGGAAGATGAAATAGATATAGATGCCCTGATTGACTGGTGACTTGAGGGCAGTAAAATACTATGATGATAGTGTGTGTTACATAAATCTGATGCACAATAAAGTTTAAGTTAAACATGATCAGAGAAATCAGAAACGAAGAAAAAAATAAGTTTAATGAAGTGGTGGATCACCCAGTTCAATCATGGGAATGGGGAGAGTTTCGCCATGATACAAAACTCAAAGTCAAGAGAGTGGGTTTTTATAGTGCAGGTAGATTAAACAAGGCAATTCAGGTCACATTTCATCCTTTGCCATTTTTGAACTACACAGCTGGATATTTTCCCAAGGGCTTTATGCCAAACGAAGATCAGTTGGCAGCACTCAAGCAACTGGGAGAAAAAAATAATGCCTTGTTCATCAAGATGGAGCCAGAAGTGGCCAAAGAAGTAGGTCATGCTTCTGCCCACAGAAAACTGGCAGATTTTTTAATTAAAAACGGAGCTGTGCCAGGCCGACCACTTTTTTCCAACTACTCATTCATGATTGACTTGAAAAAATCTGAAACAGAGTTGTTTGCTGCTTTAAGTAGCAAAACTAGATATAACGTAAACTTGGCTGCCCGCAAAGGAGTCAAGATTGTAGAAAACAGCACAGACGAAGGCCTAAAGACATATCTAGAGATCTTGGGCGAAACCACTCAAAGAAAAGGTTTTTATGCTCACACTCCAGAGTACTTTGAAAAGATGTGGCAGAACTTAAAAAGCTCTGGCATGATGAAGATCTTTAATGCGGTCTATGAAGGAAAAGTCTTGGTGAGCTGGATAATCTTTATTTTTAATGACAAACTTTACTATCCCTATGGTGCTTCCAGATCCATCCACAGAGATGTGATGGCCAGCAACTTACTTATGTGGGAGATGATTCTCTACGGCAAACAACAAAAATGTACCCAGTTTGATCTTTGGGGATGTCTGGGTCCCAAAGCTAATTCTAGAAACGCTTGGTATGGGTTTCATAGATTTAAAAAGGGTTATGGAGGCCAACATCTAGAGTATCTGGGTTCATACGATCTAGTTTTTAACCAACCTTTGTATAAATTATTTAGAATTGCCGAAACATGGAGGTGGCGTCTTTTAAGACTTAAGACTAAACTTAACTTGAACTAACACTGGAATATATATATTAGCCGAAAGGAAAAATGACCAAAAATAGATTTAAAAGAATAATGCTTAAAGTGGGTGGAGAGTCGATGATGGGAGACAGGGATTACGGCATCAGTCCAGAGGCAGCTTTGGAAGTAGCCAAGCAAATTAAAACGGCCTATGCCCAAAACGTGCAGATTGCCGTAGTAATTGGTGGAGGAAATATTTTTAGGGGTATTGCTGGAGAAAAACACGGCATTGATAGAGCTACCGCAGACTACATGGGCATGTTGGCCACCATCATGAATGGTTTAGCTCTTCAAGACGCTCTTGAAAAAGTGGGTGTACCTACCAGAATGCAGTCTGCCTTACTCATGCCAGCGGTCTCCGAAACATTTATTCGTCGCAAGGCCATTCGTCATATGGAAAAGGGTAGAGTAGTAATTTTGGCAGCTGGAACTGGTGTACCTTATGTAACTACAGACACCGGCGCATCTCTTCATGCCCTCGAGCTCCAGTGCGATGTGTTAATGAAAGCCACCAAAGTAGATGCCATATATGACAAAGATCCCGTAAAACATGAAAGTGCCAAAAGATTTAAAACATTAAGTTATAAAGATGCCATCGAGATGGCAGGAGTTAATGTCATGGATACCGCAGCTCTAGCTATGTGCAGTGATAATAAAATGCCTCTGATGGTCTTCAAACTTTTCAAAAAAGGCAACTTGGTTAAAGCCATTTCTGGAGAAGATATTGGTACGTTTGTGGGCAATGATATAAAAACAGAGTTTGCAAAATAGGTTTGTAGCAAAATAAAGGAGGACACATGTCTCAACCACAGTTAGGTATAAACGGTTTTGGTCGAATCGGTCGTTTAAGCTTTAGAGTTTGGTGGCTATTTCATAAAGACTCGGTGGACTTAGTAGCCATTAACACCTCTGGATCGATGGAACTTGAAGACTGGATTCACCTGGTTAAGTACGACACCTGCTTTGGTCTGTTTAATGAACCTATCAAAGTAACTAGGCATCAAAGCAAAAAAGATATCTCGGACAACGACCCAGTTCTAGGTACCATCCAGATTGGAGATAAGAAGATTACAGTTATGGCTCAACGCGATCCAGCCAAGCTACCCTGGGAGAAACTAGGTGTGGAAACTGTGATTGAGTCTACCGGAGTGTTTAGAACTGCAGACACAGCTTCTGCCCATCTTAAAGCTGGAGCAAAATCTGTCATTCTTTCTGCACCGGGCAAAGGTGGCGTTAATATGAACGTAATTGGGGTCAATGATCTAGATATGGAAAATGGACTTATCTCCAATGCTTCTTGCACCACCAACTGTGTGGCGCCGGTAGCCAAAATCATGCACCAAGCTTTTGGAGTAGAAAAGGCTCACTTAACCACCATCCACTCATACACGGCAGATCAAAACTTACTTGATAACTCACACAAAAAGGATCTGCGTAGGGCTAGGGCAGCCGCCCAGAACATGGTGCCCACATCTACCGGCGCCGCCAAAGCTACTACCCAGATTATTCCAGATCTTAAAGATAAATTTGACGGGCTATCTGTCCGAGTACCTACACCAACTGGCTCACTGTCGGATATGGTGTTTTTACTCAAAAAAGATGTGACTAAAGAAGAAGTAAATGAGGCTTTTGTTAAAGCTAGTAAAGAAGCTAACTGGCAAGGCATCTTGGCAGTTACAGATGAACCAATCGTTTCTTCGGACATCGTAGGGCGAAGTGAGTCTTCAATCATTGATTTGTCTTTAACTTCTGTAGTTGGCGGCAACTTGGTCAAAGTCATCTCCTGGTACGACAATGAGTGGGGCTACTGCCACCGCTTACTGGAACAGGTTATAGCAGTTTCGAAATAGAGCCCTCTGTCATCCTAATTTGAGCATTACTCTTTTTTTGTCATCCTTAACCGAGTGAATTACCTCCCTTTGTCATCCTCCCCGCCTTGGCGGGGGGGATCCAGGATTGCAAGACTTAATCCTGGATTCCCACCCCTCCGCCGGCCGGCGGATCGTCGAGGGTGAGAATGACATGACGGGTATATTAATCTTGTATGATCTTCAAATTGTATTTGTCAAGTTTCTTATTATCAGAAATAGTTCCACAAATAATTAATAAATTAATATCAGTCACGGTTTATGTAAGAATTCGCCCTTATACTCCTCATCCGAGGTGTTGCCATGGTACGTACCTATACTGCTGTCCTACAAGGTCTTGAGTCAATCAAGATTGAAGTTGAAGTCGAAGCTATCCGTGGCACACCTCAATTAATCCTAATTGGTCTACCCACCAAAGCCGTAGATGAAGCCAAAGAACGAGTGACCGCCTCTCTCTTAAACTGTGGCATTAGACCAAAGAGTAGGCGAACAATTGTCAACCTAGCTCCGGCCGATCTACCCAAAAGAGGTACTGGGCTTGAACTAGCTATCGCCACCTGCATTCTTAAACTCTACCAACAACTAAAAGGCTCAACCGATGACTACCTGTTTTTGGGAGAACTATCTCTCAACGGAGATATCAAACCCATCAAAGGTATTCTGCCCCTCACTTTATCTGCCCGCCAGATGGGTTTTGGTCATATCGTTATTCCCAGAGGGAATTTAGCCGAAGTTAGTCTAGTTAAGAACATCAAAATCCATCCCGTAGATCATCTTAAACAAATACTAGACACCAACTTTGATCAAGCAAAGCTTGAGACAATGTCCCCTCAAACCAAAACCTCCATCAAGCCCAGCTCAAGTAGTAAACTAGATCAAATTTTGGGACAAGACCAGGCTATTCGGGCATTAACTATCGCAGCAGCTGGAGGTCATAATATTATCTTCATGGGACCACCTGGGGTAGGGAAGAGCCTACTAGCTCAAAGCCTGGTAGATCTTCTGCCACCCTTAAGCCAAGATCAAATTATGGAAACTACCGCCATTCACTCCATAGTTGGTGTCAACCAAAATCAACTAGTCACTCAACCACCATTCCGCTCACCTCATCACACTATCAGCCATGTGGGTCTCGTAGGAGGAGGTAGCAAACAAATTACACCTGGAGAAATATCTCTGGCTCACAATGGCATCCTGTTTCTAGATGAGCTAACAGAGTTTTCTAGAATTTCACTAGAGTCACTTCGCCAACCTCTGGAATCTGGTCAAATCACTCACACTCGACACACTGGTCGAGCCACTTTTCCAGCTAGCTGTATGTTTGTGGCGGCTAGCAATCCTTGTCCTTGCGGTTGGTTTCAGTGCCAAAAAAAAGCCTGTCGATGTAGTCCATCAGCCAGAAATTCATATCTTAATAAATTGTCTGGCCCCTTGCTAGATAGAGTAGATCTGCAAGTTTGGGTTGATATGCCAGAGTCATCTACCCTAGACCAAATGCCTTCATCTCCTAAAACATCCATCATTCCTCAACTTAAGTTAAAAATCGCCAAAGTTCGTAAGCTTCAAAAACAAAAACTACTTAAAGTTAACAAGACACTTAATTCCAAGCTTAATAGTGCTGATATTCGATCTATCTGTCCTACAGATCAATCGGCCTGGCAACTACTGCGACTAGCTCAAGCCAAACTCAATCTTTCCATGAGAGGTGTCTTTAGCGTCCTGCGAGTGGCACAAACCATAGCCAATTTAGAAGAAGCAGACTCGATTAATAAAACTCACGTAGCCGAAGCCCTCCAATTTCGTACCCTCACCAAGATGAGGGATTGATACAATGAGTTCATGTCTTTTATAAAACCATTACTAGTAGTAATGTTGGCTGGGCTGATGGCGGCGGCACTAGCTTGGGTGCTCTCTACTCAAGTTCTACCACTACCAGAAGATGCAACTCAAGATAATCAAGCCCAAACTACCAAAATTAAACACCCACCAACTGCCACACCAGAACCCATCTCGATAGATCCAACAACTATCTACAATTTAATTAATGCCCATCGCAAAGAACATAAACTTTCTGCCTTACTACCCAACACTAGGCTAGAAATGAGTGCCGCCGCTAAGATAGACGACATGATTACTCATGGGTACTGGAGACATCAAGATAAACAACAACTAGAGTCTTGGTATCTATTCAAAGAAGCTGGTTACAACTACAGCCTGGCAGGGGAGAACTTGGCTTTTGCCGCCACCAGTGAATGGCAGATCTTTTCGGACTGGGTAGCTAGCCCCACTCACAATAAGCAACTACTAATACCAGATTACGAGCACATGGGTTTAGTGGCAGATTGCAAAACCTACACAGAACTAGCAGGTGGTGGCTGTTTAGTCGTTCTTCACCTGGGACAACAAGGACTATAGGTAGTTTTTGTATTAGACGTTAACGCTCAATATGAAACTTATTAGTTTGTGCTTGTCATCCTCGCTTGAGCGAAGCGAACAGCGGGGATCCAGGGGAGTCGGGGTAATTCCTGGATTCCCACCCCGATTTCATCGAGGGTGAGAATGACGCTATGAATAGTCACTCTCAAATTGTATTTGTAAAATTTTTGTTAGGAGAATTCATCACAGAAAACAATCAGATTAAAAAATAAATATGTTTATCAGAAGATAATTAAATCAGAAACTGCCCCAAAAGCACCACCAGCCCCAATATGCCCGCATAGACACCTAGCCATTTAAACTGGGCGGTCTTCACTACATGAGCCAGCCACCTTAAAGCCAGGTATCCGCTTGCAAAAGCCACCAAACTAGCTAGTAATAACGAATCAAATCTAACCTCTATGCCATAACCCAACATCTTGAATATCTGATAACCAGTTGCCACCAAGATGGTAGGAATAGCCAACAAAAAAGAAAACTCAAAAGCTTGCTTTCTAGAAACACCGGCATACAAACCTGCAAAAATAGTTGTTCCAGACCTGGAAATTCCTGGTATTAAAGCCATCATTTGAAGTAAACCCACTTTCACCATCTGTTCAAGCTTGGGCAAACTAGATTTACCGGTTTTCTCCTGTGGTTTTTTATCCAGCTGCCACTGCATCAGAAAGTTTAAACCAGCCGTGACCAACAACGCCCAGCCCACTAGCATCAAGTTGGCACTACTTATTTCCAGCCAATCTCTAAACACATAACCCACCATCATCACTGGCAAATTTACCAACCAGATAAAAAACCACTGCTTGAGGCTTAAGTTAAACACTACCTTTCTAAAATAGACAATCACCGCCAACAGCGTTGCAAAGTGTAAAGCTACAGTAAAAAAAGCTGTTTCTTTAATACCAAAGTAAACTTCTGCTATAGCCAAATGACCAGAACTAGATACTGGCAAAAACTCTGTTAAACCTTGCAATAAACCCAATGTAACAGCTTGAAGGTATGTCACTTACTTAATCTTCACGTACTTGTTTGTACCATTCATCCAACATCTTCTTGACCAAACCCTGACCACCTAGACCCAAAGCCAGACCCAGACCTAAAGCAGTAGATGCTACAAATCCTACAAATAATATCAAAATAAATTCTTGAGCAATGCCTAGCTCGGATACAGCCATTAAAGAAGCTAAAACCATAACAGAATAGCTGGTAATCTTGGCTACCATTCTAGCTCTTGGACCAGAGATGCTTTTGAGAGAACTTTTAACAATACCTTCCATCAAGCCTGCTCCCAAAACACCCAGAACAAAAACCAGTAGAGCAGAGAAGATACGTGGCAAGTAACCCAAAAACTGAGCAATAATTCTAGTTAGTGATTCCAGTCCTAGTACTCCTACAGCTGTCTGGAGAACTATCAGCATCATCAGCCAGTAGGCAATAGAGCTTAAGATCTCTTCTATCCGGCTTCCAATCTCCGAAGATTTAAGAAAGTGTTCGACTGGAGTTTTTTCTGCCAGTTTATTAAGTTTCATAGCAGATAGAACCTTGACCAATAACTTGCGTAAAGCTCTAGCTAAATATGTTCCAAAAATCAATACAATCAGCGAACCCAAAAGACGAGGGATGTAGACAACCAACTCCCCAGCCACTTGATTCATGACTTCCCAAAAAGATGATACTATTGCTTCTCCCATATCTGCCTCCTTTTAATCAATATATCCTATTGATTCACGTCCAGTATACACAAATGGGGGATCTATTTTAAGCTGTGCAGTTAATAAGCCAGATTCTGTATGTGACAGTGATCTATCTATGCCCGCGACATTATCACCAAAAAAGCGAGTACATGCATTGTGGTGAAGATCGGCGGTTGCAGCGGGGAGGATTGCCTATCCCGATAAATCGGGACAACCCAGTAGCTTGGTCGTTTCATTCGGCGCCACCCGACTCGTCTCTGCTGCTCTAACTGGCGTACCTCAAATCCCGAGGGATTTTTGATACTCCCTAGCTTTCGCTAGGCACCCTGTACTTCTGCTGTCCGGACTTTCCTCTATGTCAAGTAAACTTGTCATAGCCACCATCTAAACTGCACAGCTTGAGGCGTACTATACCTGCAATATCTTGATTTATCAACCCAAGTAGGAACATCCAAGTAAAAAAATAGCCTAACCACTTATGGCGTGCATCTTATCTCTAAAAAAGACGCTGTAGGCAGTTCGTATTAGAATATAGGTCGGAATAGACAACAAAGCTCCAGCTACACCTGCCAGTTGAAAACCAACCAAGATACCAATAATTGTCACCAGAGGGTTAACGTGGGCATTTCTCTCCATCACTCGAGGTACAATGACCGAGTTTTCAAGTTGCTGAATAATTATGCCCATCAGAAAAACCACTCCTCCCACAGCCGGACCAAAAGTTATGTAGGCAATAAAGATGGATGGTATGGCGGAGATAGTTGGACCTAAGTTGGGAATAATCTCCAACAACCCTGCAAACAAAGCCAGAGGTAGAGCGTAGGGAATAGACAACAATGTCAGACCTACATATGTTAAAACGGCAATAATTAGCATCAAGATAGCTTCACCTCTCACCCAACCGCCAAGCTGGACATCCAGCTCTGTTAAGAACCTATCTATCTTTTGAATATGACGCTTGTTTTGAGTAAACCAAAAAGCTTTGTGGTGAAGTTTTGGTTTTTCCAGCGTCATGTAGTAGGACAAAACTAACAATGCCACAAATGTAAAAATGCCGTTAAAAGCCGACATAATTATTTGAATAATCACTCCCACCGAAGTCCCTAAACCAGAGGCCAAAGTTCCAAACTCCTGGATCGAAAAATCAAAACTCTTAAACTGTTCTTGAAATATGGGTAGATCAATAAACTTCACCAGCTGAACCAATTGCTTAGCCAAAGGAGGAATAAGCAAACTCAAAATCCCTATCACAACTGCAAGAAAAATTAAAAAAGAAAGAATAATGCTAGTGGGACGATTTAGCTTGGTCCTTCTTTGCATTCTTATGGCCAAAGGAGATAGAGCTGTGGCCAAAATAAACGCCAAATACACCAACAAGGCAATAGAACGAATGTAATAGAGGAGGTAAAGCCCAACCAGGATACCAATGGTCTGCCAAATAATAGTGGGGGAAATGGAGATGGTTTGTTTTTTCATGTATATAGGATTGTAGACTAAAAAGGGGTAGAAGCACAATCTAGGAATTCATTACAATCTTTTTTCTGATGTGTTAATATCTATGCTAGAGATATGATTGATCAATCATTAGCAACAGAGATTGATGTTAGCATCGTGTTTAATGAGGAAAAGTGGCGACTACAAACTGCCAGTGATATTTTTTCATTATTAATAAATATACAAGATTATGCCAAATGGGTGGAAAAAGAAAAAATAACTCCAGATGAATGCACCCGACTAATATCTATATTCAAATCTAGAACTCCTATACTCCAAAATGCATATTTTAAGCAAGAAATGGAATGGGTAGCTAGCAACACTACTTACAGTGATGAATTAAGACATAAAAGATGGGATAAAGAAGCCAATCTAGGTTTTCTAACACAAGATCAAGCTGATATCATCTGGAGAGCGGCTCGAGCCAGAATCGCTGCAGTTGACAAACAAATATAGAAGTCATTATTCATTCAACCACTTCATCTGGCTTTTTACATACTGTGTCTCGTGCAGGGTCCAGAGATCTATCAACTCATTTTTGTCTATTTTTCCCTCAAGATGCTGGATGATTTCTGGCACACCCAGGGTAGTCATGACCTGACCTTTTGGGTCCAGATTGCGTTTGAGTAATTTTTCCACTTCATCCAATGCTCCATTTTCCAAGCGCTCAATCACTCTTTGTCTTATCTTCTGTTTATGATCTGCTTTATCTGTTGGTAACAATTTAATAGTTTCAAACTCCAGATCGCAGTTGCTAACTTGGGTTTTTTCTTTCCCCACACCAGGATCTGCCAGAGCTATTTCTATACTCCGCACCAATCTCCTTGGATTAGCTCTATCCGACTCATTCATCTTTTGCCATTTATTGTTATCCAACTCCTGCAACCATGATTGTAGTTTCACAAGTTTCATACTTTCCGCTTTATGGCGAATTTCGGGGTTTGGTTTTACAAATACCTGCTCTACATTTTTATCACTAAGGCTTCTGACTAATTGCTTCTGATAAAGGTGTGTGCCACCAACTACTACCACCCCAAATCCTCGACTTTTGGACCAAGCCACAACCTTTAAAGTAAGTTTAATAAAGTGAGCTAAAGACCAGTTGTCGTTCACAGTCACTTCACCAACACCAAACAATAAAATATCTGCATCAGTAGCTTTATAAACTTTTCCTATTTGATCCAAACCTCTTTTAATTGACTCATCCGTTCCCAACATTTTAAAGTTTGGCGGCATATCCGCTCCAGAAATCACCTCCAAACCTTTGTATACTTGACGTGAATCAGCCGAAATCAGACTCACTCCCTCCACCTTGCCAGTTTTCAACAACTCCCTGGCTTTCTCTAGCGCAAAACTGGTTTTACCTACGGCAGTGGGACCAACAATACTAATGATTCTCATCTAAACCACCTTTGGTCTAACTGCCAGATTATCTTTATTGATTAATTTATCCAATATCTCCCAACGCCTCTTCTTTTCTTGAGGAGAAACATCGTCTTCATATAACCTATCGCTAGCCGTACCAGGCCTAGGAGAATAGCGAGCCACAAAAGCTACCTTAAAATCTATCTGCTTGACCAAATTTACAGTTTCTTCAAACTCCTGCTTGGTTTCTCCAGGAAAACCCACAATAATGTCTGTCCCCAACACAATCTTTTTATCTGCTTTATGCAGTTTCTCTACCACTTCTAGATACTTTTCCCTGGAATAACCTCTGTTCATCCTGTACAGAACGCTGTTACTGCCAGATTGGAGGGGCAGGTGAACATACCTATCTATCTTTTCATTTTTGCCTATTTCCTCGATTAACTCATCATGAAAGTCCCAAGGATTGCTGGTCAAAAACCTAATCATCTTGATCTTTTTTATAGCTGATATTGCCTGCAACAGACGCACAAATGGGGGAGTAGTTTTGGGCTTTAAGTACTGTGATTGATTATCCGGCAAGTTTTCTCGAGTAAAATCATCATCTCTCATCATTTTTTTGCGCAGATCAATCCCTAGCTTTTCCAAACCCCAAGAGTTAACGTTCATGCCCAGTAAAGTAATTTCTGTATAGCCATCTTTGGCCAACTGTTCTACTTCTGCCAACAGTTCATCAAAAGAACGCGATCTCTCTCTACCTCTGGAGTAGGGGACAATACAGTAGGTGCAGAATGAGTTGCAACCAGTAGAAATAGGCACATAGGCCTGCACCAGATCATCCCTAATGGGTGCTTGATTAAATCCCACCTCACCAATAGGCATAACTGCATCCAGAATTGGCATCATCTCTCGTAATAGTTTTTCGCTGTGATGAGTCATACAACCGGTGATAATAATTTTGGGTTTTTTAGATTTATTCTTCTCGAAATATACGGACACGTTGTATAAAAAACCTCGCACCCTATCTTCTGCAGATTGTCGGACTGCACAAGTATTCACCACCAGCTCATCACACTCTTGCCAATTATCTGTTTCTACGTAACCTCTTGCCTGGTAATCTCCCTCAATTCTCTGACTATCTGCTTTATTGGACTGACAACCGAAAGTTTTGATGAAGTAGGTTTTTGGCATGATTAGAATTGTTGCGAAATAAGTCTATTAATTTGGGAGACGCGGATGGGATTCGAACCCATGAACAAAGGTTTTGCAAACCTTGCCATTAGACCACTCTGGTACCGCGTCTATTAGGCCTCCTGTCTGTCTATTGTACCTCAAGAGTTGGGTTTGACAAAACCAAAGAGTAAGACCAGAATGATAAAATAAGCTGTCATCCTCGATCGACCCGCCTCCGCCAGCTGGCGGACGGCAGGGAGTATCGGGGATCCAGGAATAAAAGGCAACAATGAAGTGGTTCGGAGATAGATTTTTTTCAAGAACAAGAGGTGATGTAGAACAACCAAAACCAGAGAAATTACCAAGCACCACAACAAATCCCTGGCAGGGGTTTGTAGATGAGTTGATAATATTAAATCGAGATCTGGGTAATATGCAAATAAGCCAAGCTATTGCCAGCTTACGTAAGATTATTGCTCAAGGAGAAGCTCAAACAGACAATAAGCTAACATCTCCAGAAAGTTGTAGGCAAATATCTGGCATATTGCATCAACTTAAGGACTTGATAAGAGGTAATGGACAGTTACAAAACCATGAGAAAGAAAGATTAAACACCATTTTAAGCAGAATGCAGGATAGAGTGAGTGGATTGGGGCAGGAAAAGGTCAAGCCTGGGTAGTGATATTTATTCATGAATTTAATTATTTATATATTGTTTGATAAGTATTGTTATATTGAATATTGGGTAGTTTCTGCTTGACAGAAGATCAAAAATGAAAAATACTTATATTTAAAGCTAAGTAAAAAAAGAAGGATGTTTATGAAAAATAATCGACCACCTGAAGAAGCTAATCAGGGTAGAAACCTTCTAGATCAATATGCTACTGATGATTTTGTAAAAGAAAATGCACCTCGTAAAAGAAGTCAAAAAAAACAAGCAATCATTGACAAATTGACTGGAAAAAACCAAGCCAAAAATAATCCGAGTAGTTAGAGACTTGCGTTATATTGAGCATTGATAGATAAAAGAGTGGGATATTACAAAATTCAGATCATGTTTGTTAATAATCATCAGTAATAGTTCACATATCGAAATAGTGAAAATAGTTGATGACTTTATCCATCATGTATAATCCTTTCCTATGCCTCAAACAAAAACCACCAAACCAAAAGATAAAACAGCCAAAAAGGATGTTAAAAACTCTCTAGTGGCTCCAAACTCCAGCCTAACTCTAACTTTCAAATGGAGTGAGGTAGAACCTGTCAAGCATAAAGTGGCGGCCAAATTGGCACAAAAAGTAAAAATTGACGGCTTTAGAAAAGGCAAGGTCCCTACGCACATCGCCAAAGCCTACCTTAAACCAGAAGCCGTTATCGAATCCACTCTAGAACAACTTTTACCTCAAGCTTTCCTAGACCAGGTCAAGAAGCTAGACAAACCACCCATTGCTCCTCCAGAATATCAGGTCAAAAGTGTGGCAGATGGTGGAGATTGGCAAGTAGAAGCTATCTATGCCATAAGACCAGAATTTAAACTAGGTAAGTATCTAGATTTGGCCAAAAAAGCTGTTAAAGAAGCAGAACTGGAATACAAAAAACAACTTAAAGAACTAGAAAAGAAAAACAAAGCAGATAAAAAGGCAGATCCCAAACAACCCCAGCCTCCAGCAGAACCCACCAGGGACTTTCTACTAAACGCTGTCTATCGCAAGTTGGTAACTACCATTAAGCCCAAAGTCCAAGAGTTGCTGGTTAAACGCGAGACTCAGTCGGAACTTCAAAGCCTTGACTCCAGACTAAAATCACTCAACCTTAAGTTTGAAGATTACCTCAAGCGAAGCAATATAACTTTTGACCAACTATCTACAGAACTAGCTGGACAAAGTCTAGGTCGCCTACAACTAGTCTTTATTATGCAAGATATTGCCAAAGAAGCTAAGATAACTGTTTCGGACAAAGAGGTGGAAAAAGAACTCAAGGGACAAAAACCAGATGAAAGAATGACTGGTATGGCCAGAGAACATCTAATCCGCCAAAAAATTGCAGATCATCTTTTAGATTTCCTGCCAAACAAAAAGTAAGCCTGACTATTGGGTATTTTCACCTTTTTGAGTATACTTTCAGTTGTTTATTGAAAAAAATGGGACCTAGTTGACTTGCAGATGACTAAGTCCTATAATTAAGCGGTTATAAACACAACAAATGCAAACACTCTACCAAAAAAAGCCGGCCAATCAGTCGCAATCTTCCAATCCTTTCGCTAGAGCCCTAGCCGAAACAGAGAAGAATTCATTTGATTCTCCAAAACCAGAAGATACTTCTATTAGTGAAGCTTTGTCCAAAACTGGAGGCAGACTTCCCTCAAGACCAGGTATGGATCTGGAAGCTAGACGCAGACAGCAAGAAGAGCTAAAAAAACAACAAGAAAAAGAACATCTTAAACGAAAACTGCATGAGCAGATCAATCCTGTAGATAGCCACGATATCTATGATGCCAGACAAAAACAGGTGGCAGAAGAAATCCGCAAACTGCGAGAAGAACTTAAAATGTTGTCCAAAGATGTAGCTGCTTTCGATAAAGAGATCGAACTTACCTTAATGACCAATGTGGTTGAACCAGGGGAAACAGGTGCCTACTTCATTAACTTCTTCCAAAAATTGCGACAGTTCATTATGTTGCTTAGATCCAAGATTAAGAGTGCTAGAACTTGGGCAACCCAGTTTAATCAAAAATCCAAAAAACGCAAAAAAGGCAAGAAGCCTGGTCTAGACATGGCGGGTGAAGGCAAAGAAAAGACAACTTCTGTTCACGACATGATGCACCATGAAAGAGGGCAGGCGTATAGTGGAGCGTAACTGTGAACTCGAGAGGACTTATACCCCGCCACAGGCGGTGGCGAACCTCTGACCTTCCCGCCAGGGCGGGACGCTCTAACCAACTGGGTATTAATGGTGAACTCGAGAGGACTCGAACCTCTGACCTCCTCGATGTCAACGAGGCGCTCTAACCAACTGAGCTACGAGTTCTTCACTTTTTAATATCAGCCTCGTACTCTCTGACCTCCCCGCCAAGGCGGGGCGCTCTAACCAACTGAGCTACGAGTTCTTCATTTTTTAAAACAGCAGAGGAAATTATACCAAATCCCTGGTAGAATACATCCTCTTGAGAAAAACAGCTATCTAGATTATAATTCCTGTCTAGCTTAGCAAAGAAAGATATTAAGCATCAGTGATTAAAAAAAGAACATTCAGTCAGCGACAGGCTCGTATTCATATTGTAGCCAACCGACAGATCAGAGATCCTCAAGTTAGAGTTTTAGATGATCAAGGTAAATCGCTAGGCGTCATGGAAACTAAAGATGCCATGGATAAGGCTTGGGACGAGGACAAAGATCTCATATTGATCAATGATTCTCAAAAACCACCCATCACTAAAATCATCGATGCAGCCAAGTATAAGTATCAAGTAAAACAAAAGAGGGCAGAGGGCAGAAAAAAAGCCAAAAACCAAGAATTAAAAGAGATTAGATTCAAACCCTTTATGGGTGAAAGTGACTTTCAGTCTCGTCTTAAAAAAGTTATTGGTTTCTTGGAAAAAGGTGATAAGGTCCGAATTACGCTTCAATTTAGAGGCAGACAGATTACAAAAAAAGAGTTTGGTGAAGATGTCATTAACAGAGCTATCGAAGCTACCGCAGACATAGCCCAACTAGAGTTTGCACCAAAACTAGTTGGTAAAAAGCTTCTAGCCCAACTCACACCTATTAAAACTACTCTAACCAAATAATATTATGCCAAAACAAAAAACCAGATCTGGAGTCGCCAAGCGTTTTAAAGTAACTGCCACTGGCAAAGTCTTAAGACGAACCCAGAATATGCGACATCTACGTAGAAAAAAGAGTAAAAAAGCTATTCGTGCCTATAGAGTGCCAGTTCAAGTTAAAGGCAAATGGGCTAAAAAAATAAAAAGGATGCTAGGTCTAGCCTAGGAAGTATAGAAGTAAGTGTTTACTTACTTCGCAGGAAGTCTAATATGCCAAGAACAAAAACAGGTGTCGTAAGACGCAGAAGACACAAAAAAGTTTTAAGTCTAACAAAAGGCTTTCGTGGAACCAACAACAGGCTTTTCAAAAGAGCTAGTGAAGCCTTGCTTCACTCTGGTCAATATGCCTACATTGGTCGCAAACTTCGCAAGAGAGATATGCGTAAACTCTGGATTATGAGAGTCAACGCTGCAGTTAAACTAGTGGATGAAAAGCTTTCCTACTCTAGATTCATCAACATGATGAAAAAAGCCAACATCTTACTAAACCGCAAGGTGTTGTCCGAAATTGCTATCTCCAATCCTACCGCTTTTAAAACCATTGTTAGCAAGGCGCGGGGTTAAACTAAATAAAATAAAAACCAAAACCCCGGCACACACCGGGGTTTTTTTATGAGACTTATGACAAACAAACTAACTCAAACCTTGATACAATTATGTAACTAACCAGATGACTATAACAGAACTTAAAACCACCATAGCTCAACTTAAACAATCTTGTCTTGATGACGACAGCGATATCCAGACAAAAAAAGTAAGTTTTCTTGGCAAAAAGGGTAAGTTTAACCTCCTGGCCAAAAACATTACTAAGCTATCTCCCAAAGACAGAAAAAAAGGTGGGCAGTTGTTAAACCAACTTAAAACAGAGCTGGAAGAGTTAGTGGAAAACTCCAGCTTACCCAAAACTACAACTTGGGTAGATCTATCTATCCCAGGCAAAAAACCAACAGTTGGTCACACTCACCCTATCTCTCAAGCTATCTCCCAAATTAGTCACATCTTTGAAAAAATTGGCTTCACTAGAGTGAGATATCCAGAAGTGGACTGGGATTGGTACGTGTTTGAGAGTCTCAATATGCCCAAAGATCACCCAGCTAGAGACGAGTGGGAAACATTTTTTGTGGATGCACCATCGCATAAAGATATGGGTAAATTAGTTTTAACTACTCACACTTCAAACGGACAAGTGAGAGAGATGGAGAGACTTAAAGGCAAGCCCCCAATCCGCATGATTAACATTGCACGTTGCTACCGTCGTCAACAAGATGCCACCCATACTCAAATGTTTCATCAGTTTGAGGGACTGGTAGTAGACAAAGGCATTAATATTGGCCACCTTAAAGGAACTCTGGATCATTTTGCCAAAGAGTTTTATGGCCCTGGTACCAAAAGCAGAATCAGACCTTTTCATTTCCAGTTTACAGAACCATCATTTGAAGTAGATTTTTCCTGTCACATCTGCAGTGGTACTGGCAAACTGGGTAAAAATAAATGTCGCTTCTGCAAATCTGGCTGGCATGAAGTTGGTGGAGCCGGCATGGTTCATCCCAATGTCCTTAAAGCTGGTGGCATAGATCCTAATGAATACACTGGGTTTGCTTTTGGTTGGGGTGTTGAAAGAACCTACTCACTTAAAGATGATTTAAACATAGATGACATTCGTCTAATTTACTCAAACAAAGCAAGTTTTCTGGAGCAGTTTTAATGAATATATTAATTCCCCACAACTGGCTACTAGAACACCTGCAAACAGAGGCTAAACCTAGTGATATCCAAAGAGAACTATCTTTATCTGGACCATCTGTGGAGAGAATGATAGAAGACGGCAGTCAAATAATCTATGACATTGAAGTCACTACCAATAGAGTAGATTCTATGAGTGTCCGAGGCATTGCTAGGGAAGCAGCTGTTATTCTAAACCAAGCAGGATTTAAATCAAAACTTTTACCCTTGTCCATTAATCAGCTAGACACTAAAGAAATTTTGCCCCTGCCCAAGATAACTAACCAACCAGAATTATCTCAAAGAGTTACTTGTGTGGTTTTAAAAGATGTCCAAAGAACACCCACTCCCAACTGGATGGGCGAGAGGCTGCGACAAACAGAGATGAATGTCCATGACGCCGCAATTGACATCACCAACTATGTAACTCACGAACTTGGACACCCGTGTCACGCTTTTGACTATGACAAGTTGATGGCGACTGGTGGAGAAATAAGAGTTGAAGAAGCCAAAAAAGGAGAATCTTTTACCACTTTAGATGGAGAAAGTTTTGTAACTGTGGGAGGTGAAGTTGTTTTTAAAAATGGTAAGGGAAAAATTATTGATCTACCCTCAATTAAAGGGACCCAAAATACTTCTATAGATAACCGAACAAAAAATGTCTTACTTTTACTTGAATCTATAAGGGCCGATAAAGTTAGGTTTGCCAGCATGACCCACGCTATTCGTACCACGGCTGCCCAGCTAATGGAAAAACACGTAGATCCTCATCTAGCAGAAGTCGTTTTAAAGCGGGGAGTAGAACTTTACCAAGATTTATGCCAAGCAGAGCTGGCTAGTCCCATCTTTGACGAATTCCACCACCCAGAACCACCATTACCTGCGATTGTGCCTCTAGCTACTTTTGAAACTTATCTGGGCATTAAACTAACTAGCGAAAAAATAACTAAAATATTAACAATGCTGGAGTGTGAAGTACAGATTGATCAAAATCAAGCTAATATTGTCGTTCAACCACCTACCTTTAGACCAGATCTAAAAATCCCGGCAGATATTGTGGAAGAGGTTGCCAGGATCTATGGCTATCACAATCTACCTAGCCAACTCATGCCCACCGCCATTCCCACCACCTATCCAACCAACACAGATTTTAATTTAGAAGAAAAAGTTAAAACATTTTTAAGCTTGGTGAACTGGCAAGAAGTCTACACATATTCGCTTGTATCTCAAGAACTAGCCACAGAATCTGGACTTGCAGCTGGTAGACATTTAAAACTTCAAAATCCTTTGACAGAAGATAGGGTGTATTTAAGAAGATCACTCTTTCCTTCACTCAAAGAGGCCATTAGTCAGAACCCATTAAAATCTAGATACTCTGTTTTTGAGATGGCCAATACCTACATCCCCCAAAATAATGAACTACCCAAAGAGGAACTAAAGTTGGGACTAGCCAGCACTCAATCTGCACAAAATGTGAGGGGAGTAATTGAGTCTTTGCTAGACCATCTGTTTGTAGATGGCTACAACTTTCTGGTAAATAAAGATAAAACTTCAAGTCAAATCTATGCCATATCTCGCGGTGAAAATAACAAATATAAACTAGGCACTTTAGTTACCAAAAGTGGATACTGCTTTGCAGAACTCAACTGGAAAAATATTTTAATGGTGGCTAATTCTCACCCCAAATATCAAGCTCCCAGCTCAACACCTTCCACCGTAGAAGAGCTTACTTTTACTATTTCTATTTCTCAACCTGTGGGTCCAATATTGGAAACAATAAAAAATGTTTCTCCTCTCATTTCAAAAGTCTTGTTTAATAATCAATACAAACAGAATATTAGTTTAAGTACCATTTATCACGATCCCACAAAAACCTTAAGTGCCTTGGACATTAAACCCATTCGCCAAAAGTTAGTTAAAAAAGTAGAGCTAGCCCATGATGCTAAACTAATAGGTAAAGTTTAGTTGCCTGCCAGTAATTGCAACTATGTTTAATAATGCAAGAATGGTTTCTCTAAGCAAACAGTGTCTCAAGTGGCTTTGGTGCTTATGGCTCATCTATCTGCCTATCAATCTATTCTGGAAGTTTGGGATTGACTCTGCCTATGTCAACGGACGACTAGTAGATTACCTTGTCCCCAAGATATATGTCACAGATTTAATCATGCTAGGAGTAATCTGCATTGGTCTTGTCATACTAGGGATCCAAACAAATCAAAAACGATTTCTTCCCAAACTTACACTAAATTTCGACTGGTTAATTGTACTAGGCTTTTTTTTGCTGATAGGCCTGTTCCAGTTCTGGGCTGTTCATCCAGTTGTGGCAGTCATGACTTTCATCAGACTGGTGACAATCTGTCTCTTCGGACTGGCTATCTACTGGCAAAAGAATCTACTTAAATCTCTATTACTACCAGGTTTAGTTTTAACTTTAGTGATGCAGGTGAGTCTGGGCCTGTTCCAGTTTGTGAGGCAGATTCCCCTGGCAGAATATCCTTGGCTGGGAGAAAGTCGCATCACTGGGGTTACTAGTATTGCCAAGTTTGAGTGGAGAGGGCAGGAGAGAACGTTGGCTTATGGCAGTACCGCTCACCCCAACATCTTTGCAGGAGTGATTCTGGTATTTGGACTGCTAATCTGGGAGTTATCTGGTCACACAAAACTCAAACTAGGAAAATTGACTATACCAAAAAATGGGATTAAAGGAGTAGCTTTAACTGCCGTTTTACTCACCCTAGTTATGACTCAATCTTGGAGTGCAGGCTTAGGATTAGTATTTGTTAGTATCTGGAAAATACTCGAAAATAAAAAAGTTTTGATAAATAAACAGCTCTCTCTTAGCTTAATAATTCTGGTTATCCTATTTACCCCAGTTGCTATTGACTGGCTTAGTTCCTCTCAATCCGCAGACTCTTTCGTGAGAAGAGATTATCTTAATAGATCTAGTTTTTTGGTCTGGCAAGACCATCCTATCTGGGGTGTGGGTTTGGGTAACATTACTGCCCAGATAGAAAAGCCAGCTATAAACAAAGAGGTGGTCCGTTTTGTTCAACCACCTCATCACGCTGGTTTGGTTTGGCTGTCAGAAACCGGTCTAATCGGTCTTTTCCTGCTTTATCTAGTTATTAAACTACTTGCCAAGACCCATCGCAATGAACCTATTCCAAGCTACTTTATCGCCTTACTACCCATCATAGTACTAGACCACTACCTACTGACTACTCAAACAGGCTTGTTGTTACTTTTACTGGGAATTATTTATTCGTCTTTTAATCAAAAACAGGCTTAATTACACACACTTAATTAAACAAACTTAACAATCAAAATTAATTAAACAAATTTAACAATCAAAATTTACTATGTTTTGATCACTATCATTTGATTAATACAATTTGAGGAGCGTACGAAATAAACAAACCATAACTCTAACTCAATCCTTGATTTGGAGTTTAGTTCGTCGAATGAGCTCTTAAACTTAAAGAATTAATTTGTTTGGAGCGAATGCCTCCGATGGTTGTTGTTAATCAAATGACCGCCAACTTAAGAATTAACGAGCCTGACTGGATCCCCGCTACTTGCTTCGCTCGAGCGAGGATGACAGAAGGGGGTGATGCTCTTGCGAGGATGACAAGGGTAGTAACAATAAAACCTATGGAGTTGGAGTAGGTGTTGGTGTAGGAGTGTCTGTGGGAACTGGTGGGGTAGTGGGAACCGGAGTGTCTGTTGGTACTGGCACAGATGTAGGGACCGGAGTGTTGGTGGGTTTTGGCTTCTCCCATGGTTGACCTCCAGTGCCAATTCTCACCTTAGGACTAGTCTTTTCTTCTCCAGATCTAGCATAAGCCTTAATGTACAACTCATGTTGACCAGCTCCCAGATGAATCTTGCCCTCATATTGATAAGAGTTAATCGTCTCTCTCTTATTGCCATCCACATATATCTCAATCTTATCTATGCCATCACCAGAATCTGCTCGGACTTTTATTTTAACTTCTTCCCCGTCAAACTCATCTTTATCATGAGGTTCTTCGACCTTGGCATAAACTTCGGACTGATCGCCACAGTACTCAGTAGGAACTTTGTATTTATCATCTCCTTGACCAGCTACCCAGGCATCGATGCCAGCTTTCCAACGATTCTCTCCGTCCTGGCTAAAGGGATCATCCTCCCACAAAATAACAAACTCTTTCTGGTCATAATCTCCAGCAGCGATTCTGGCTTCATTGGCTAGCTTATTCTCACCCCGACAGAGCTTTAACTTGGCATGATATGGATCATCTCCAGATGGAGTAGTCCCCTTAATAGCAATGTCTTCTCTTGCAGGAAAATCATCATGAGATAGATAGCCAGAAACTGCATCTACAGATACGTCGTCTATGCCTTCTGGCCTTTCCCAATCCGGAGATCCATAACCATTGTCTAAAGCTAACAACATCACGTTTCTCCACAGGGGAGTCGCACCAGACACACCAGACGCCACACTCTTCATGGGGGAGTTATCGTTATTACCGACCCACGCACCCACCATAACTTGACTACTCCAGCCAATTGCCCAGTTGTCTCGCTGGTCGTTGGTAGTACCGGTCTTAACCGCAATGTTTTGATTGATATTCAAGTAAGACCTAGTACCAAAAGTCATCGACCTAGCCTGATTATCGGATAATATCTGATTAATTAAGTAGGCTTCGGTGGGCTGCATAACTTGTCTACCTAGTTCTGGCTGATAATTAAAAATAACCCTGCCGTCTTTATCTTTCACTTCCAAAATAGAAACTGGTTCCACTCTATAACCTCCATTGGCAAAGGAACTAAAGGCCGTCACAGAATCTATCAGATGAACTTCACCACCTCCCAAAGCTACAGACAACCCCAGTCTATTTAAGTTTTCTTGAGTTGATTCCAGTGTCACAAAACCCATATCGTAAGCAATATTCAAAAACTCCTCGATCCCTACCATGGCAATAGACTTAACCGCCGGAATATTAAGTGAGTTGCCCAGGGCATTTCTCAAAGTCACGGGACCTCTAAACTTGCCATCGTAATTGTTAGGTTCGTAAGCATCCTCGTTCTCGTGTCGCCTAAAAGTGGTGGCCACATCCATCAGCAGAGTAGAGGGGGTGTATCCTCTCTGCAACATCCCCAAATAAACCACCGGCTTAATTGAAGACCCCGGTTGACGCAAGCCATTGACCGCCACATTAAACTGACCGTCAATTTCCTCATGATTAAAGTCACGGGACCCTACCATAGCTATTATTTCTCCAGTCTGGGGATTCATCGCCATGACCGCCCCGTTAGTAATATCCATGTCCTCCACATCGTCTATCTGGTCGGACACAATCGACTGAGCTTCCTTCTGAATTTCATAATCCAAACTTGTAGTCACTTGCAGGCCACCTTGATCCAAGGCTTCGGGACCATACATTTCCTCAAGTTGTTCCTTAACATAAAACACAAAATGAGGTGCTTTGATACCGGTCTCACCTTTATCAAACTCTACTTCATCTAAACCAGCTATAGCCTCATCGTAGGCCAGATCGGTGACGTAGCCATCTTCTTTCATCCTAATCAAAACGCCTTCGCCCCTAATTTTCCAAAGAGGTACTCCATCTTCATCTGTCTTTCCTGTGTAGGGAGAATAGGCTGATGGTCTCTGTGGCAGACCCGCCAAAATGGCAGATTCCACCAGGGTAAGTTCATCCACAGTTTTATTAAAGTAAAGCTCTGCTGCCGCTCCAATACCAATAGCAGTCCCGCCATATGGAGCCTCATTGAGATACATCTCCAAAATCTGGTCTTTAGTAAAAGTTCTCTCAATCTGCAAAGAAAGCACTAACTCTTTGAACTTGCGGATAACTGTCCGTTCATTTGTAAGTAAAGCATTCTTGACTAACTGTTGGGTCAGGGTCGATCCACCAATTACTCTGCCTCTAAATATCATGTTGTAGGGAATACGAATAATAGTCCAGATATCAAAACCGTGGTGAGTGTAAAAATCTTTGTCTTCTATAGCCACTACTGCTTGTTTGAGATGTTCTGGAACTTGATCCCAGTTAACCGGAGTCCTCTGGGCATCTTCGTACAGATCGTACAAAGTCACCCCATTTTTATCCATAATCCTGGTACTAAAACCAGATCGTCTGACTACTTCACCGGGTTTTGGTAGTTGTTTGGAATAAAAAATAAACAAGGCAAAAAAGAACACAATGCCAAAAACCACTGCTCCGGCACCACCCAAAGCTAAGAATCGCATGACTTGCCATTTTTTGAGTTTTTTCTTTTCTCTGCGTAAACGAACCATAGTTCTTCGAGACCTTGACCTAATGGGTTTAGGCATAAAAGCCTGCCATAGCCACACAAAAGGTAGAGTTAACAACTCCCAGATAGCAGTTAGGTTAATTTCCATTGTGCCTATTCTAACAAGTCTGGGAAGAGGAGGGGTAGACGGCTCATTTTTTGGAGTTAATTGAGTATCTTGACTGCCTTTTTCACCAATTTCCTCCAACTCTGGCCCAGATATCTCACTTTCTGGATCTGGTACACGATCTAGAGAATCGATGTTCTGGTCTTCGATGGAATGAAAGCGATCATTGGTCACAAATTCAATTATAAACTAATCTGATAAAGCGTGTAAGAAAAAAATCTCCTCTGTCATCCTCGATCATATATAGCACTTCCCCTTGTCATTCTCGCTTGAGCCAATTACTTTCTCCTGTCATCCTCGTGCAAGCGTAAATCACCTCCTCTGTCATCCTCGCTTGAGCGAAGCGAACAGCGGGGATCCAGGTTTGCATGACTTAATCCTGGATCCCCGCCCCGATTGCATCGGGACGAGGATGACGGAAGGGGAGTGACACTCAAACAGGAATAACAATCAGTAGATAATCAGAAAAAAATGGCGATCAGTTAAATGATACAATTAATAAATCATGCCAGACACAAATACAGATAAAGTCAAACAAATTTTAACCAGAGGAGTAGAACAGGTGATGCCAGACATCGATTCTCTAATCAAGTTAATGAGTGAGAGAAAAATAAGAGTCTACCTAGGCATAGATCCCACAGGTAGTGAGCTCACTTTAGGCCACAGTGTAGTTTTGCGTAAACTCCAGCAGTTTGCAGATCTAGGTCACGATGTAATTTTGTTAATTGGCAATGGCACAGTCAAGATTGGAGATCCAACTGGCAAAGACTCCACCAGACCAGAACTGACAGACCAAGAGATCGAGGAAAACTTTAAAAACTGGCAGGTTCAGGCCAGTAAAGTTTTGGATTTTGACCAAATTACTATCAAGAGAAACGGTGATTGGCTAGATAAAATGGCTATGCCAGAAATCATTAAGCTATTGGCTAAAACTACTGTTAGCCAACTACTTGAACGAGACATGTTCAAACAAAGAATCGCCAAAAATCAACCCATTCATACCCATGAACTCATCTATCCTTTACTCCAAGGTTACGACAGTGTAGCTATGGACGTAGATCTGGAAATTGGAGGTAATGATCAGCTCTTCAATATGATGATGGGCAGACATATGTTGCAGGTCTACAAACAGAAACCCAAATGGGTGCTAACTACACCTATTATCAACGGGCTAGATGGCAGGAAAATGAGCAAGTCTTACCACAACTACGTGTCTTTAACAGAAAATCCGGCCGATATGTATGGCAAGCTGATGAGCATTGGAGATGAACAAATTATCCAGTACTTTGAACTACTCACAAACTTGCCTATAGAAGATATTGAGCAGATGGAAAAAGCCATGGCAGATGGTAGTAATCCCATGGAGTTTAAAAAACAACTAGCTCTTGAGATTACTGGGTTTTATCACTCAAAGGATAAAGCTCAAAAAGCCCAAGCTCATTTTGAGCAAACAGTTCAAAAATCCCAGTTACCAAGTGATATACCAACTGTTCAAGTAGCAGATGGTACTGGAACTTTAGATGTACTCAAAATAGCAAATCCAGATATGAGTGGTTCTCAAATACGTCAATTAATCAATGAAGGTGCGGTAGAGTTTTACCCCACTCATGAAAAACCTACAGACATAAATCAGAAAGTAAATTTAGATCAGATAAAAATTGTTCGAACAGGTAAAAGAAGATTTGTGAAATTGGAGAAAAAATCATGACCAAAAAAAACCGTCAAAGAGTTGTTAAGATTTTTGCTATTCTGGCAATCTTAGGCATGGTCATTAGCTCACTTGCTGGTGGATTACTAACCTTGTTGTAAATTACCTTATGTATACTTTAAACACCCCTTTGAGTCGAGTCAAAGGTGTTGGTCCAGCTATCCTAAAACAAATAGAGGAGGCGGGACTGGCAACTGTAGGCGATCTAGTGTTTGACGTTCCTAGAAGATATATAGATAGATCGCATCAGGCAAAAATCTATCAACTGACTAGCGATGACAACTTCACCATCTTGGCGCAAGTTATTTCTGTTTCTGGTCAAAGATACGGTCGCAAAACTAACCAAAAAGCAGTGGTGGCAGACGAAACTGGCAGAACAACTTTACGTTGGTTTAACAGTCCTTTTGTCCTGGGCTCACTCAAAAAAAATCAGACGTACTTTTTTTCTGGCAAGTACTCCACCAAGTACAAATCCATGTCCCAACCCACCTTTGAACCTGTGCGAACTACCCAGCTTCATACGGCTAGACTAGTGCCTTTCTATAGCAGTTTGTTCAATCTAGCAGATGGTAGTAAGCGCAGACTGCTAGACCAGATTTTTAAGCTACTTAATGTTGAACCCAGCCAGCTGGATAAGCTAATTGAGGTTTCAAAGCACGAACTTGAAATTGAACCCAATCTCATTAATGCCCTCAAACAAATCCACTTTCCAGACCAAGACGAATCGATCACTGCTAGTCGTTACAGACTAGCTCTAGAAGAGATTTTAACTCTGATGATTCGAGCCAAGCAACTCAAAGAGTCATGGCAAAAATTAAATCAAGCTCCAAGTTTACCTCCAGTTGAAATAAAAACCAATAAATCAAAGGTGACTTTTCCCAGTCTAGATGTTGAACTGCCCTTTGAATTAACTGCAGATCAAGTTACAGCTACCAAAGAAATAGCCCAAGATCTAACGCAGTCTCAACCTATGAACAGATTACTAATTGGAGATGTGGGTAGCGGTAAAACTATCGTGGCTGGACTGGCTCTAGCCCACACCATAAATCAAGGTCATCATGTCTGTCTGATAGCTCCCACCCAGATCCTAGCTGGGCAACACGCTCTGTCTTTACAGAAACTATTTCCAAATATGGAGATAAAACAAGTCACGGCTAGACACAAACTAGAGTCCAGCCAGCTCAAAAACCCCAGCCTTTTTATTGGCACCCATGCTCTTATTAACAAGCTAGATGTTATTAACCCAGGGTTAGTAGTTTTTGATGAACAGCACAAATTTGGAGTGGTCCAAAGAAGTGGGCTTAAACTGGGGCAGACCACCCCTCACGTTTTAACCATGTCTGCCACACCTATTCCTAGAAGTTTAATGATGACCATCTTTTCTCACCTGCAGTTAAGCCAAATCAAAACCATGCCCAAAGACAGAAAGCCTACCAAAACTTGGTACCTACCAGAAAGCAAGCGAGCAGATAACCTCGTCTGGCTAAACGAACAACTTACAACTCAACCCAAAGCACTAGCCATGGTGGTCTGCCCCTTCATAGACCCCTCCAAAGCTCCCAATCTAAATAAAGTTAGATCTGTCACATCTACTCTAGAAGAACTGAGAAAAGCTCTACCAAACCTAAATATAGAGATGCTACACGGCAAACTCAAAGCCAAAGAACAAGACAAAATCATCAAAGATGCGTCATCTGGCAAGACTGATGTGCTGGTGACTACTACTGTAGTGGAAGTAGGACTTGATCTACCCAATGCAGACTACCTCATCATCGAAGCTGCCGAAAGATTTGGTCTGGCTAGTCTTCACCAACTCCGGGGTAGGGTAGGTAGAAGAGACCTGGACAGTTACTGCTTCGTTTTCCAAACCACCACCAACCCAGCCTCCAAAAAACGTCTAACAGAGTTTGCCAAGATCCATGACAGCCAAAAGCTAGCAGAGCTAGATCTAGAACGTAGAGGAGCTGGGGATCTTTTTGGCACCAGACAACACGGTTTTGACCAGATCCAGTTTTTCTCCTGGACAGATCATGACCTAATCAAACTCGCCCAAGACCTAGCCCCCCAGCTTGATGACAACTGGCAATCACAGATCAAAGATTTCAGTTTGTCTGAAAGTGAAGATAAACAATTGGTATCAGCGAACTAAATGAGCTCCAATTTTTCCTCAACGTTTTTACCATAAAACCTTTTTTGTCATCCTCGTCCCGATTACATCGGGACGGGGATCCAGGATTAAAATTGACAAGCCTAACTGGATCCCCGATACTCCCTGTCAGACGACAGGTCGTTCGAGGATGACCTTCCTATTGTCTTTCTCAAGATGAAGGGTTATACTTCCCCCCTGACAAAAAATAGTATAGTCTAGAGAATAGACATCATACAAAATACATATTAGATCAATCAGAAAAGAAGAAAATTATGGGAGCCTTACCAAAAAATAAAATCACCAGAGCGGAACGCGGAAAAAGACGTGCCGGCAATACGCCCAAGCTGTTCAAAGACCCCAAGCGTTCCATACCTTTACTTCATAAACAGGGTCTAGTTGCCAGTATTCTCAAGAAAACCGGTCTCGATAAGTAATTATGCCCGACCACAGACATGCCCGCCGCATCAAATTGATGCAACAGTTATTTGCCCGGACCTTTTCCAAAGAAAACCAAGCCAGTCAAACAAAAGCTCCTACAGATGTAGAGCAGACTGTTCTGGATGAAATATTGGAACAGTTACCCCAAATAGATGAACTCATTGCTCAAGCTGCTCCAGAACGACCAGTATCCCAAATGAGTAAATTGGACCTTGCGATCTTACGGCTGATTGTGTTTGAATCAAGAATGAAAAAGACACCAATTAAAGTTTTGATCAACGAAGCGGTTGAGTTAGCCAAAGAGTTTGGCTCAGACAGTTCACCCAGGTTAGTCAATGGAGTTCTGGGTACGATCTTGCTCGATTCAAAACTGGAAGAAGAAAAAAAGGTTGAATAATTACAATGACAAAAACAGACATCATGCAAGATTTAATTGAAGTTATTGCCGAAGCAACTGGCAACGACCCAGAAAATATCGTGCCAGAATCAGATCTGGAAGAAGATCTGGGCATTGTCTTAGATCAAGACTTTAATCGACTAATCGCCAAACTAAACAACAGGTTTGAAATCGACCTTCAACCAGATCTAGTCAATGTTCAAGCAGAAACTATTAACGATCTAGCAACTCTGGTTGTGGAAGAAACAGAACTAGGGTAAAAACCTCTATGATCCCCAAATTTAACGATCCCAAACTGCTCGAAACTGCCTTTACCCACAGAAGCACCCTTAACGAAAAAGGCTTACCTGCCAGCTCTTCCAACGAAAGACTAGAGTACTTGGGTGATGCCGTGTTAGAGCTAGCAACTAGCGAGTATCTGTACAGACAACTGCCAGAAGAACCAGAAGGAGTGCTAACTGCTTTTAGAAGTGCTTTGGTCAAAACTCAGACCTTGGCAGACCTTACCCTTGAACTGGGTATCGACCAAAAACTAATCATGAGTAAAGGCGAGATTAGAACTGGTGGACGCAGTAACACTAGCATCTTGGCAGATACTATGGAGGCAGTACTTGGAGCTTTGTATCTAGATCAAGGTTTTGAAGCCGTGGTGAAGTTTTTAGAAAAAAACCTCTTTCCCAAGTTTAAACAAATTCAAGCTGATGGATCCTGGAAAGACGCCAAGAGTGAGCTTCAAGAAAAAGTCCAAGCTCAGGGCTTGCCAGCCCCCAAGTACAGAGTAGTTCACGCCACAGGTCCAGATCACGAAAAAGAGTTTGTGGTAGAGGTCAAGGTTAATAACATATCTAGGGGTAGGGGATCGGGTAAAAGCAAGCAACAAGCTCAGCAAGAAGCTGCCATTAAAGCTCTAGAACAACTAGAGGATTGAACTTGCTCTACAGGGAGGAAACAAGTATAATCCCAACCCTTAAGATAAATATTATTTTGAAACGATAATAAGAAATAAAATCAATAGACTTGCTGTGAAATAATAAACGAGTTAATTATGTATAAATTTTATTTAATTTTGGTTACTTCTGATAACGATAGTAGCCAAAGCTACTTGAGGAAGACGAAGGAAGTAAAATTATTAAAAGAATACGGAAGTAACCGTTTACTTACTTCGCAGGAAGTCTAACAATGCTTAAAATTAAACTAGCTAGATTTGGTAAAAGAAGTCAGCCACATTTTAGAATTGTGGTCAATGAAGCTCGTAGCAAACGTGATGGTCAATACATGGCCTTGCTCGGTCAATATGCTCCAGCTCAACAACCTAAAATTTTAAACATTAACGTTAAAGCTTTTGATGAGTGGCTAGAAAAAGGAGCTCAACCTACAGATACCGTGGCAGCTCTTTACAAAAGATACAAGAGTAAAGATCCTTTCCCTACAAAAAAACCAAAATTATCCAAGAAAAAAATGGCCAAACTTAAAGCAGAAAAAGAGGAAAAGGCCAAACCTAAGGTAGAAGAAAAGCCTCAAGAGGAAATAAAAGCAGAAGAGAAAGAAGTTAAAGTTGAAGAGGCTGCAAAAACCGAAGATGTGAAAACTGATTCAAGTGAACCTAAATCGGAAGAAAAAGCAGAAAGTAAGCCAAAATCACAATCAGAAGAAAATAAACTAGAAACCCCAACTGATAAAAAAGAATCTAAACCAGAAAAACCTGCATCAGATAAAAAAGAGTCTAAATCAGAAAAACCTGCATCAGATAAAAAAGAGTCTAAATCAGAAAAAAAAGAGTCTAAGTAAAAATAAAACAGCTCACCTTCGCTCTCACGAGCTAGGGCGAAACAAGACTCGCCTTCGCTCTTTAGAGCTACGGCGAAGCAAGGAAAAAATGAAAAATTTAATCGAGTACATCCTCATCCACATCGTAGAAAATCCAGAAGACGTGAAGATTGAAACAGAGCCTAACGAACAAGGCACTACTTACATAATCACCGTCAACCCAGACGATATGGGTCGAGTGATTGGTAAAAAAGGCTCCATAATTCAATCTATAAGAGCTATTGCTAGAGTTAGAGCAATTAAAGAAGGGGAGAGAGCTCACATTATCGTGGCCGATCCTGCAGAAGAAACTGCACCAACCACATCAGACGTGGCAACCACACCAACCGTCGAAGTAGCAACAGAAGAGACAACTGCAACAAATGAAGAAACTTCAACAGACGCAGTTGTTGAAGAACAAGTTGAACTAGAATCCAAGGAAGATGAAACGGACGCTCCAGAAATAACCAAAGAAGCTCCAGAAGTTGAAACGCCAACTGAATAAATAGGCCTATCCATCATCCTCGCCAGTGTAAACTACCCACCTTTGTCATCCTCGTCAGAGTAAATTGCCCACCTTTGTCATCCTCCCCGCCTTGGCGGGGGGGATCCAGTCAGGCTTGTCAATTTCAATTTTGGGAAAATTAACTCAGAATAAAATTTTAAATACTATCTTTTACTGCGCTTCTAAAATTAAAGCTCTTAACTGCTTGCTATAACCTTCAACTCCAAACAGATCTTCCAGACCTCCACCCGTGATCTGCAGTTGTTCTTCCAAACCACTGATCCCAAAAGAGTCCAGCTGCCTCAATGTCTCCAGTTCTTCTGGAGTTAATGGGGGAACAAGCTTCTCTAAAGTTTGATCCAGCGTTTGAGTAAAAAAGGCTGTCTCTATATCCATGGCCACTGCTACTTGATCGGCCTTAATCTGCACTCCATTTTCATCTACAGTGTCAGTTCTTTCTGATAGATCAAAAGAGGTGATAGTGGTAAAAGGAGACATTTCTTCAACTAGCTTCATAAAGTGCTCTGCTTGAGAAAAAGATCCAGATATTTTCAGACTCAAGGCTAAAAATTCTTCACCCTTTTTGACTACTTTCCTCCTTTTTACCGTGCTATCTGCAGACTGAGTAGCAATCAAACCCGGAGATACCTCTAAACTGTCTAGTTGAACCCCGCTTTCGGATAAGGAATTACTCAAGCTAGATAACAACTCCAAAACAGGTTTTTTTGAGGGCAAGGCCTGATTCACCACATCTACCTTCATGTATTCTGGCGAGATCAGAACTTCATTTAACTGCAATACTTTTTGTTTTAAGCTCACCAACTGTTTATCTTCTTTTGCCACTTTTTGTTGGAGCTTGATAATAGATTGAACCTGGGGAACGATGACAATTAATACAAGTCCCAGTCCCAGTAATACCAGCAAACCACTGGCCATCAAGGACTGCCTGTTTTTGATAATAGATCTTATCTTGCCTTCAAGTTGAGCAGATGTCATGATCCTATCTCCTCTTCTCCCACTTGAACTGTAGCCTGAAGTGAATAAGAGCCATCTCCAGATCTTCGTAGGCCTTTTTTCTCTATCTTGGGATACTTGGTTTTAACTTGATCGGATCCCAAAACATCAAATACCTGATCTAAGGTAAAAATTGAGTTGGCTCTAATTGAAAACAGCAACTGCCTGTCCTCACCCACGTATTGAAGTCCCGCAATCTTCACGTCATCACTAAATAGATTTCTAAAAAATGCCAAAGCTTCTTGCTTGCCTTTGCGATCTGCAAACAGTTTGGATAAAACTTTAAGTTTCTCTACAAAAGTTAAGTAACTAATTTCTTGGCTAGCTTGAGACTGAATGGTTTGTTTGGTAGCTAACTGTTGAGATTCAAGTTCTTTTAAATTACGACCCATCATCCAGTTGGTGATTAACGCCCCGACAGACAAAGCCACTATCAAGCCAAAAGCGATACCAATTTTTATTAATAATGCTCTATCTCTTTCTTGAATAGACGCCAACTGCTTGCGTTGTTCTCTGGCAAAATTAACACTTCTTGGCATAACTAGCCTTATACTTCCCGCATGAGTAAACCTATGCAAACAGTCATGCTAGGGTGGTTGGTATTTTCTGGAATTTTACCTTCTGTGGGGGCAAATGGAGATGCCATTAAAACTTCAATGCCCAGTTGTTCTGTCACGTATTGAACAAACCCTGGCAGAAGACACGCACCGCCAGACAACACAACTCGCTTGATAGTATTCTGATTAGACTGCGAGTTATAAAACTGCATAGCTTTTCTAACCTGAGCCACCAGTTCATTAACCTGAGGCAATAAAGCTGCTCTGATCTTTCCTTCAAACTGGGCGGGCTCTATACCATAAGCTCGCTTGTACTGCTCTGCTTGATTGGCATCTATATTAACAGTTTTTTCCAGAGTCTTGGTTAAAATTTGACCACCACTCATCTGGGTAACTACAAATTTTAGTTCTGTATTTTCTACAACTGCCATCACCATGCTGGAAGCTCCATAATGGGCGACCAAAGTAGGTGGATCTTCCGCTCCTACCTGAATGGACCTTAAAACAGATAATATCTGGGTCTCGACCAAAGTGGGTTCTACTCCAATTTGTTGAAAAAGACTCACGTACTTTTCTACAATAGATTTTCTAACTCCTACCAGCAGAACTTTCATAGGAGATTTGTCGTCTTTTTTGGGTCTATATAAAACCTGATATTCAAGCGACAGTTCTTCTGGAGGGATAGGAATATGCCGTTCTGCTTGCCAACCAATTGCAGAAGCTAGCTCCGAATCTGTGAGGGGAGGAACATCGATGACCTTGGTGGAAACTACTGTTTCTGGTAAAGACAACCTCACATCATCCAGAGGAAATTTATTATCTTCAACTACTGCTTTGATAAGTGTTTTTAGTTGTTCAAAAACAGCTTCATCAGTAGGTACAGACAAACCTGCAGAGTTAAAAACCTCAACTACTTGATGAATTCTTAGTTTTTTACCAGTATCAGCATAGATTGCTTTAACGGTATATGTGCCGATATCTATTGCCAGGGCAGGCATGTTTCCTCCTTATTTACTTAGCCAAGTCTCCCTCTGTGTATACAACATAGTCCATGATAGCAGGAGCGACGGCTTTAGTTCGCACAACTCGCAGAGCTCGAGTTTCTTTTTTATCTCCAGCAGTATTGGTGGCTCTAGATTCTGCAATGTAAGACTGGGTGGGCAAATCTCCACCAGCACCAGATACCAACAGGTTGGTGTCATTATAGATAGACTTAATCCTCACAAATAGATCGTCTGCTGTGAGGCCGGTTAGTTGGTATGTGTACTGATAATCGTCATAGCTCGAATCACTTGGGGTGGCAAAATCATCCCCATCGTGACCGCAACCATCACCAGAGCCAACTGGATAATGCCTAGCACTTGTCTCACCGCTAGAGTCCGAGTAGACAGAAATAATAACTGATGCTCTATCATCACAATCTGCTTCTTGGGCCCAGTCTATGTCCATATCTACCACACTGGCTGGGTCAAGCTCTACGGTTAAACTATTACCCTCCATTAACCTAGTTTCTATCTGGCTAGAAGGTAAAATAGAGTAGGTACCAGTTACATTTTCACTTGTGGTGATCTCATCTCCACTGGCTACTACTTCTTCACCTGCCTCTAGATTTGAGTAAATTTGAGCCAAAGCTTGGTTGACTCCAGACTCTGCCGCATTAAAAACATAGGCCGATTCTGTAGTCTGAGTAGTTAACGCCACCTCATTGGTCGTCCTGGTAGCCAGTGAAAAACTTATCACCACCAACACAGTCATGATCAACAAGATGCTGACCGCAATCTGGCCAGATTGTCCTTTTGATTTCATCTACTTCAACTATATATCAAATCAAGGCTAAAGAACAACAGCTACTTGTAGGGGTAAATCAATTAAAGTAGACTTCTAGTGGTAAAGATAAATTTACACAACATAATGATCGATCCATCCAATCAAGAAACAAAAAAATCTGGCCTGATTATTCAAACCGTCGCAGCTGTTATTGTGGCAATGGTGGTTATTTTTGTAGTCAAAAAATTTGTCTGGGATAAAGATACTACCAGGTCTGTCCAACCATCCCAACCATCATCGTTTACACAACCAGTGAGTAATAACTCCCTGTCCAAGAAATATGTTCGTCAAGATCCAGTGGTAGATGCTGGAGGAATTCGTCTAATGGACAAACAACATATTCTTACCAGAACAGGTAAAGTGGTTTTTCCCATCTACAATCAAGCCCTAAGCATTGCCTGGCAAGAGCTGGTAGATAGAGGTTTTGCTACCAGAGACCCCAACGATCCTAAGCTGATCACTGTCCAGTACCCTGTGGAACCAGGCAGTACCCAAATGCAGACCAAAGTAGTGGATATTAGCCAACAGCTACTTATCACTTCTACAACACAGAAAAAAGGTTTTAATTACAATAACGACACAGTTTGGGTTCAAATTAAGGTAGATCCCAACAGTCATCAACTCCAGCTTGAGGCATATCAAAATCCCCAGTATATAGACAGTGAGCTAGTGCCTGCGTTGGGTCTAGCCTTTAACACCTTTGCCCAAGGCTCTGGTTATGAAGGCCCCTTACCAGCCATTACAGCTTTTAACGATATTGATCTAGACAAGTAGCTTTAATAAAAACTATCTTTAATTAACTCGCTTATTATTTCGCAACAAGTCTATTTTTCTTGTTCATTCTGATAATATTTTCCTTTATATTTAGTCTTTTTCGACCGCAAGTTGTTAAAGAGGAGGGGATTGATCAAAAAACTATTTTTTATCTTAGTCAAGTAGGGTAGAGCAGATGTGCAAAATGTAGCCAATCTGATTGACAAATGTTATAGGGTATAATAAGGTTGTGTGGTATTAAAAGATTAAAATATGTCAAGTTTGCCTGCAACTAGCGAAGTAGCTTTCACTCAAAAAACAAATTTGGACTCTAACCCAACTACTTCCTACATTGATCAAGTGTTTGATGATCCAGACATACAAGAAGTACTGCCCCAACCAACTATTGATCAGCTTCGACAAACTGCAGAATGTTTATCTCAACCTGGTTTAGATCAAGATGAATCAGATCGAGTTGGTAAAAGTATTCAGACAGTTATTGATGTAGTATCAACCACATATACCAATTTATCTGCCACAAGTGACCTATCAACCACAGCAACAAGCGACACACCCCAAACAAGATTAGAAAAACAAAATTCCAATCCCAGACTAATACGACTAGTGGTATTGTTAGCTATTCTTGCAGCGTTGTTAACTACTTATGCAACACTAACGCCAACTTCAAGAGCAGAAGTAGTTATACCTAAGCAACCTACACCCACTCTTCATGCTCCTCCCATTGAAAGTGTTAGCGAGTTAAATAACTCTCCATTAGGAGAGAGTGATGTGCCAAGTATCGACCAATCTACAACACCTGAACCAACTCGATCTCCATCCTCCCATGAGGCTAGGGCGGTAGAACTTGAAAAGTTTGATTATTCCCAACTACCTAATATATATCAAGAATTTGAAGATCCCCAAAATGAGCATTTGAAAGCAGTTGAAAACATGTCTTCACATTTTGTTCAATTAGTTAAAGAATTGAAACTTTCCCAATATATCAGACAACTAAAAATTACAAATAGTGGTGGCACAGCTGGAGCTTGGGTATATGATGATAGAGCTGGGGAGATGTACGTAAATGTTAATAGTTGGGATCAACGATTTAATATTAATCCAGCTGCAGCTCAAAAAACTTTGATAGAACATGAAGTTGGACATATACTTGATTTAAGTGATGATAACAGGTTTATGAGAAGTCAATTAGATTCTGAAGAGCTAGATATTTTAGTTGACTTAAGAGCAACAGCCTTGGCCGAATATAAAAAAGAGGCAATTAAGCCAGAACTTTATTTGTTAAATGAAGATAGAATTTTGAGCGATGATAAATATCTAGTTCAAGCTGGCGAAGATGAGTTAATGGCTGATGGTTTTACAAATTATTTAAGAGGAGAATCTACTTACAATTTCCCGCCAAACTTACAGAATCACATTAATAAATATTGGTCTGTTTATTTGGAAATTTTGAAAAAAAAACAAAGTAATATTAGCAATCAGGGAGAAACCGCGATAGGAAAAACTAAGAAAGTTATGGCATCTCCAAGGCGTCCATTTAACAATAAGGAACTTAATTAACCATCAGAATTATCTAAAGTTGGCGAAAGAAAAATAATTGGCAAAACTGAATATTGCCTAGGAGGCTTTGTTAAAGAGTCTGAGTTGTGGAAAGTATGTGGCGGTCAAAGTTTGCAACTTACTGCACATCAAAACCAAATAGCGAAACAAAACGAGGTCACTGTATATAATAATGATGGTGGACTTGAGTGGGCTCCTCCCCATAGTTGGAATTGGACCTTGTATGGTCCTGTTGAACAACTAAATGATAATCTTTGGAAAATTAAGGTCATGTATGATAAAAAAACTGTGGGAGGGGCAGTTGATAGAACGATAATGCTAACCAAGAAACAAGATCATAGTTGGACAGTAAAATAAAATCTATTTTTAGAAATCCCAAAACTCCGGCTGAAAAATCGAAGTTTTTTTGCGCTGATTTACATTAAAAAAGCAATGTTTTATACTATTTAAGTAGTAATTTTTAAATGCAAAAAAAATACCTCAAATATATTCTGATGTCGCTATTATCATTTCTGTTGGCATTGCTTATAATTGCTTTGATTAATCAAATATCGATATATAAGAAGGACAAAAAAGTTGAAGGCCAAGAAAATATATTGAAAACAAAACCAAACGAGAATGATCAAATATTGAACAAGTTGCCAAACAATCCAGTTGTGGGACAGGTATATTTTTATACTAGTTCAAGAGATCGGAATATTCATTCATATTTGGAAGGGACGATATTAGAAATATATGAAAATGATAAAAGTATGGTGATTGGTAATTCAAATAATAGTGTAAAGATAATTGTTAACAACTTGACAAAATTCTTAGAGCTGATTAGTGGATCAGAACCACAATCTGAACAAGATCGTGCGAAGTCTATAGATTTTCTTGATCTAGAGGTTGGGGATGAAATTAGTGCGGTTGGATTGAAAGAGACTAATAATAATTCTGAATATGTTGGTGGAGTGATTTCAAGAATAACAAATAAAAATGCAAATTAAATATAATATCTTAGATAAGATGAAAGTAGTCAAAACATTACTAATAATTGGAGTATTCTTAGCTTTATCTGCCAGTAAGATCTATGCTCAGTCATGTACACTTCTTTATTCGCAAGTTGAATCTGGTTGGGGTTGTGATGGACAGTGCTGGTGTATCAATAATGATTATTGTGAACAATTAATTCCAGATTTATCAACAATGAGTGGGGGTGGTGACTCACCATTTACCTGTGTTAATACTAGAAACCACTATTCATGTGCAGGCTATTTAACCTCAAGTGAAGCGCAAAGTGATTTCTGTTCTGGTAATGTCGATTGCTGCACAGATGCCCAACAACCTCCAACAATCGAATATGCTGAATCATCTGATCCTAATGCCCCTCTTAAGCAATCAGTTGAATTGGTTGGTTATTTTCAACCCAATAACTATTGTAGTGGATATACGGGAACTGCGGCGATTTCCAAGCTTAATATTGGTAGTACGGTGTTGGATGTAACTATATTGGATGCTAATGATGGTAGTATTTGGGCAGCTTATAATCTTGGTCGCTGGTCATATACTTGGCAACCAAGTGCTCCCGGAACTTATGATGTATTTTTCTATTGTGATGACAACCGATCAGGAACATATGATTGTGAATCAAACCACCTAACTATTACCATTGACTGTCCAGCTGGAACTGTTCCGATTGGGTCTAGTTGTGCAGAACCCTCTCCCACTCCCACACCTACTCCCAGCTGTGATAATGTTGCTCCACTTGCAGCCTCATTGTCTTCATCTATCGTAGGAGACTTCGCTCAATTCAACTGGGGATGGGTAGGGGACTACTCATGCGCTAACTGCACAACAAGTGACCAGTGCGCTATCAACGGATGTGAAGGACCTGTAAATTACTGTTCTGGTAGTACTATTACCGGATCATATTGGGGGCCTGGATGTGGTAGCACCTGTAGCTCCCTACCTTTTTATTATCAAATTCATGATGTTACCACCGATACATGGCCGTCTAGTGGCAATACTGCAGATACTAGCCGTAACGTTGACTGCTCAATACGTCCAGGTAATCAGCTTGATATATCAGTTAAAACCTATGATGCCAGAGGTAACAACAATAACTGGTCAACTGATAGTATTATATGTCCAACATTAACACCCACCCCCACACCCACACCATATCATCGCACGTGTATATCTGGCTCTTGTACTATGGTTGCTGGCTCTGGCGAAGGAGTAATTCTATGCGGATCGGATTTTGAATGTATAACACCCACCCCCACATCCACCATAGTTTGCGGGGAGATGGTCTGTACTCCACAAAGCTTAAGCTGTGACTTTGACACCTGCACAGAACAAATGTACTGGTATGAAACTTGTGAAGACAGCTGTGGCAATACGGAAGATGGAAGTAACTGGTGTGCAGATGACGCCAGTTGTGTGCCTACAGCCATACCTACGCCAACTCCATATCACCGCCAGTGTATTGGCAGTAGCTGTACCATGATGCCTGGATCTGGTGATGGCCTAGATAACTTGTGTAGTGCAGATCTAGATTGTGTCACCACCGCAACGCCCAGTGTCACTCCCGTATCATCAGCTACACCTACCAACACTATTACTCCCACACCCACCTGTTTCTGCGATGACTGGGCCTACCAAGGATGCGGTGATTCTCCCTGTGATGCAGTAGATCAGAGACGAACTAGAAGTTGTTCACCCATAGATTGTGGTGAACCAGCCTCTCCAAATTGTGAATTTCAAGTGGCTTGCGTACCCACTTCCACTCCCTCCAATAATCCTACTCCCACACCGTACTGCGGAGATGGTGATGTCAATGTGGCAGGGGAAGAGTGTGACGATGGTAATGGTTCCAACTTTGACGACTGTCTAAATGAATGCCTATGGACTTCCTGCGGGGATGGCGTCCAGCAAACTCCCAACTATTACCAAACAGGTGGTCCGTTGAACGATGGAGTAGAGGAGTGCGACTGGGGTAGCTCTTGTGACATGACGGGTAATGGCTGTATTCTCATTAACGATCCATGGTGGCAGACATATGGAGGACTAGTTTATGGTCAAGATAGCATTGAATCACCTATTCCAGCATCATTAGAGATAAGTGAAAGCTTAAAGTATTTAATTAAAAAAGACAAAGATGAAACCGAAGATAGTGCAGGCGTACCCATCACTACCGACTCACAAATTTCTGTAGGCGACGGAGATTACTCAGACAGAACAGGTCAGCCCGTGGTCAACACCGCTCAACACAACCAAGTTGTGCGTCAAGACTTTGACTACTTCGCCAGATTCTACAACTTGGAGGATAATGTAATAGAAGTTGACACGGTCACCGATTTTGACATTCTGGCTCAACCCACTGTGGATGAAGTATATATCTACAATTTTGATAGTGATATTACGGTAGATCTACTAGACACCTGGTCACCTGGAGGCCAACATATCATTTTTGTAACTGGTGATATTATTTTTATGGACTCTGCTGGACTAGAAAGTCTTGTCTTACTTAGTCAAGGCGATTTTGTAGCCTTTATTGCCTCTGGCACCATCACTTTTGATAGCTCTGTGGGATATGACGATCAAAACACCGACCCTTCAACTGCTAGTCCAAATTTGGCTGGATTTTATGTGGCTGATTATATTGTCCTAGACTCCGACGGAGGTACAGAGAAAAAATTCATTGGAGAAGGTTCGTTCATAGGTTGGGATGGATTCAGCCTAAACCGAGATTTTGGTTCCAGTAGCAACGCTTCTTACCCCACAGAAGTCTTTATCTACCGTCCAGATCTAATCCTTAGTACTCCAGATAGAATTCTTCAACCCATCAATGTCTGGCAAGAAGTACTTTAATAGATTTGCTGTAAAATAAAAAACAAGCTTATAATGAAACTCCCCAAAATTTCAAATGCTGGCTTTACCCTAGTTGAACTAGTCATGGTGGCTGGTCTTATCTCCATGCTGTTGATAACTGTATCCAGTTTGTTTATGGCGACTGTCACCAGTAATTTACGCACATCTTCAAAGTTGCAGATCAAAGAAGAGGGGGGATACGTGATGGGCCAGATAGAGTTTATGCTTAGAAACTCTGCCAAACTAATAGAAAACAGCGGTGGCCAAGTTTGCGAAACAGGTATGGAAATGATCAAGTTTGTCAATCCAAATGGCCATACAACAGAATTTAGTCTGGTAAACTCTCAAATTTCCTCCAACTCGGCTGTGCTTCACTCCACCTCTGTCACAGCTAGCGTTCTCAACTTTGACTGTGCTAGGAATCCTGGGGGAGAGTACTACGTAGATACTTCATTTACTATGATTAGGTCGGACACAACCATTAGTGAAAATTTCGGTCATCTGGTTTTACTTAGAAACTAGTTAATCTGGGCAAATCTTTGAGTTAATACTACCTCTGGATGAGGAGTGATGTTGCCGGCCTCCCAACTGACTGTGGCTTGAACTTGAATCACTCCATTGTCGATCGAAACAGCAATGTTTCTGGAAAAATCGTGGCTAAGTTGAGTTATATCTGCACAGGGAGCGGGCTCGATTACGTTCGTTTCCTCATTTAAACAGTAATCCCCAGCACCATACGTAGCTTCAAAATTCACCCAACCCAATCGAGCCCGCTCCTTATGAAAAACTTCTATACTCTCTCCAGCTAAAGCAGTTCCAATTTCCTTGTATCTAGCCAAAGCAGTTCTTTGAATAGAAGATGTCACTCCAATTGCCACTCCCACCAAGATCACTCCAGCTACCATGATGGATATCACCAACTCGATTAAAGTACTGCCTTGATTATCTAACTTAATTTGGTGTTTATTCTGAATCAACCACATCGCTGATGGCTCCTCCCTCGCTCACACTAAACATCATTTCATAATCTCCAAATGTCAGATGAAAAGTACTAGCCCCTGTGTTAATTACTCCTCCTTGCAAAGCCAGAAAATCAAGCTGCATGGGTTCTACCAGTGTAACACCAGTTGTCAGATCCATACTTAAAAACGAGCTATCGACCGCTGGATCGGAGTAACCAGTCAAGCTGGTACCACAAATAGGTAAAACCATAATCCTAGCCCCATCCCCTCCAACCGAGAAAACGCGATAGGCAACAATGGGATTATCTTCCACGTCACAGTCTCCCCAGTCCTCTGGCACCTCTCTGCTCTTAGCTTTATTCTGTGCAGTTCTAATAAGTTGTTGAAGCTCTCGACTACTACTTAAAAGCTGTTGTTTCTGATTAAAGCGGATAAATGCCGCCAATCCACCACCTATCAGCACAATCATGATGCCAATAGCTACGACTAGTTCTATCAACGAAAAACCAGCAATAAACGGCTGTGAGGCAGGTTTTTTCCTTTGATCCATTACACTCCTTACTATATTACGGATTGTACACAAGATAATCTGATTCATCATTTTCCAAAGTTACGGTCAAGGTAAAAGTTGCTCCTCCACCAGAATAGCTGTAAACCCTATCTGGATACCTAGGATCTCTGGGTATGGGTAAAGACAAATATCCGGCTCCATTCAAAGTAGCGGTAATATTGTCGTATGTACCAGAGGGATAAGTGCCAACATCACTCCTGTACAAAACCAAGGCCTGTCTGACAGTTTCTAGATCTGCCCTTCGCTTGGAGTCTCTAGCATTCTTACCCGTCGTTCTGTAACTCACTAAACCAATGGTGCTCAAGATAATGATAATTGTAGTAACTACCAATAACTCGATCAGAGTAAACCCAAGCTTCTGTTTAATATTTATCATAAGAAACATCCTTTCTGCTACTGAAGATTCGCCACACAGATATACCCTACACCACTAAAACCACAGCTTGCGTCACCACTGTTACCTGAAGTAGCATCTTCCAGATCGGCGCAAGCACAATAAACATCGGTCGCCTCTGTCCAGCTACAATCACTGTAAGTTTCTCCAGTTTGAGGATCTGCTGGCAAAGAACCACCAGAAAGAAAGCTTTTCATATCATCACAGGAAGCATAACTGTTGTTTTCTGCATAGTACTGCTCAAAAGCACTCTGCATAGATTTCATGTCTGCTCTCCGTTTTGAATCCCGGCCTCTTTTCTGAGCGGTAGTAAAGGCAGTTGTCCCTATAGCCAACAAGATACCGATAATCGAGATTACCACCAACAACTCCAGCAAAGTAAAACCTTTCTTGAAACGATTGACATACTTGGTCATATTTTCCTCACAGTACTTCTATACTAATACTACTGATAGATGACGGCACAGATCTAACTCCCCATTCGTCTTCCAGCTCGATGCTAGCTTTATACAGGCAAGAGTTTTTTCTACATAGATACCTATGAGTTGTCTTGCTTTCTCCAACCTTGAGTTCTTTTTCTTCGCCATCTCCAAAATCTACCCTAGCAAAAACAGAGTTACTGTTACCCTCATCTACTACAAAATTAAACTCTACTCCAGCATCCTTACTTATCTGCAGTTTTCTAGTCTTGGGGTCAAATATGGGGCTGGTGGTAAAAGAGAGTAGGGAAGGCCTAGTCACACAGCTGGAAAAACAAGTTTGATCACAACTTACCAAGCCAGAAATTTGCTCACCTACACCTTGTTGAGTTAAGTTGTCACAACAAACATAACCATAACCACTGCAAGAGCTAATGGGACCCTCATCTAGATATTGGTCCGGCTCTGCATGAATCATCTGCATATTTTTTAAAGCTAGCTTTTTCTGTTTACTTACCGGTAAAGCATAACCCAAACTTTTCTGCATCATGTTTTGAAGGCCATAAAATGCACCCAGATCAACCCCAGTCACCAACTCTCTGGAAAAAATAAAGCCAGATTGCCCCGGTATCTTGGTCACAAATCTGGGTAGTGACTGTTTCTCAATTAAGATAGGATCAAACTCTAGTTGAGAACAAACTGCTTCCAGCACATATTCTGAAGAACTGGTAAACCTTATCTGATAGGTCACAAAATCTGAGCCCTCTATAACTTGAGAACCTTTGCGAGTACAAACATCATAATAGGTACCTCGCTTGTGATGATTGCGCAGGGTTTGGACAGATTGACTCAGCTTTGAGACACCTACAGAAAGTAATATTTCTCGACTAACTAAAAAGCCTATCACTGCCACAATTAGCAAAGTGATCGATATCTTGATCAACCAGCTCAAAACCCTCATACCCTAACTATAGACTGATTAGTCTTGGAGTGAAATAAGGGAAATCAAAATCCCATCAAGCCCAAGTACCAAGCTGTAATGCTGTGACCCCAGACCAGACTAATTAAGGTGGCTAGTATTAAAAAGGGACCAAAAGGCATGGGTTTTTTATATTTTTGTTTACCCCAAAGAACCAGAGCCACTCCCACTACTGCCCCCAAAATAAAAGATAACTGGAAAGCTACCAATATCCTAGGCCAACCCAGTAGTAACCCCAAAGGCACAACTAGCTTTACATCTCCAAAACCCATGCCTTTACCTTTGGTAAATAACCACAGACCAAAAAATATTAAACCTGCCACTAAACTGGAAGCCAGGCTCAACCACCAGTCTGCAACTTGCATAATGCCCATGGTGACTAAAGTAATTCTGTAAACGAGAGTTAAACCAGTTAACAATATGAGTGCTCCGTCCGGAATAATCATCTTCTTGATATCTGTAGCTACGATGACCAACAAAATCATGCCTATGCTCAACCAAAACAGAGGTTGAACCACTACTAAGGGGTGTTGGCTTAACCTAAAAAAGACAGAGCCCATCCACCACCACCAAACAAACAAGCAACCAGTCAATATCTCCAGAAGTAGATGGGAGGGATCGATTTTTTTCTGGCAGTAACGACACTTACCACCCAACAAAAGATAGGAGAGTAGGGGAATGTTATCAAACCAAGACAGTTGATGCTTACAACTATCGCACCGCGATCTGCCTTTAACCCAGGATTTACCTGCCAAAGTTCGCACCACCACCACATTGATAAAACTACCAAAAATCGATCCCAAGAGAAATAATAAAACAAAGGATGCAGCATCAATCATATAGGTAGCCTAGCATACAACTCAAAACCCCGCCAGCTGGCGGGGTTTTACTTCAAATATTATTTATATAACTATGGTAAGCAAATACAGAAACCTTCAGATCCACAGTCGGTGGTATTGTTGTACGCATCAGCTGGAAAATCTTCCGGCATGGTGTCGCTCCCATCTACCGCACCATCTCCAGATGTATCCAATCTATTCAAAGCCTCTGTGGCAAAAGCCCCAGATTGAGGCTCAAAACAAACATAAGTGCTGTCACCAGTGCCTCCTTCATTGTATATAAAGAGGTGGTTGTAGGTTGTGTCTGTAACTCTATTGACGAAAGAACTTTTTAGTTCATCGGAGTGAGTAGTGCAGGTATCTGTTCCTGTCGGAGCTGCACTACCTAGTTTTTCCAAGACTGCACAAGCTGCGCCACTATCTAAGAATGTGGCCCAGTCATCCAATTTGGTCCAAGCCATAGTGTTATCTTCCAATACGGCATCACTAGCTCCAGTTCTCCAAGGCACATAACCCTGGAAAGCATTAAAGCGATCTATAGCACTTAAAAGTTGTTCTGCATCGGACCTACTGCCTGTATCACGACCCCTATTGATCTGTTCTACCGGATTGATAGCAGACAAGACTGCTACCGCCAAGATACCCAAAATAGCAATCACGATTAATAACTCAATCATGGTGAAACCCACTTGGTCACGAATTTTTGAAAAAAAGTACTTCAAGTTCATAATTTTTATCCTCCTATAACGCAAAATTGCGTTCTTAATATTTACTCTATACTAAATCTGCTCACCTCTGCAAGTCCTAAAACTGGCTGGTTAAGCTATAGATAGGCATAATGATAGCAATCACCATAGCTCCTACAGCCAAACCCAGCACTACCATGATAGCTGGCTCGATAGCAGCCGTTAAATTTTTAACAGCATGCTCACTCTCGGACTCAAAGTACTCAGCCAACTTACCCAACACCTCATCCAGCTTGCCTGTTTGCTCTCCTACATTAGCCATCTGGTGCAAGATAGGGGGGAAAACTTCGTAAGTACTCAAGGCTTGACTCATCATAATGCCTTTTTCCACCTTTTTTGTTACATCGGTCAAAGCTTCTCTATAGATGATGTTGTTTGAACTTTGAGAAATAATATCCAGAGCCTGCAGTAGAGAGATGCCAGCCCCCAACAATAACGACATAGTTCTAGTAAAATCTGTTAACATGATTTTTTGTTGCAGATTGCTGATAATAGGAATCTTTAACATAAAACCGTCATATGCTCTCTGACCTATCTCTGTTTTTTTCCATCTACCAAAGACTGCGCCTCCTATAACTGCCACGATGCCCATCAGCCACCAAGTATCGACCATGAAGTTGGACATACCCATTAGCACCTTGGTGGGACCTGGTAGTTCTGCTCCAAAATCACTGTACATGGCAGTCAACTTGGGAATCACCATCACCATCATGATCACTCCTACCACCAACATAGCCACCATCACAATCGCGGGGTAAATTAAGGCTCCTTTTGTTTTGGCTCTAAACTCTTTGTCTTTCTCTAGGTTATCTGCCAATCTATCTAGCACTTGATCCAACACGCCACCTGTCTCTCCAGCTCTCACCAACTGGATATATAGTCTAGAAAAATACTTGGGAAACTTCTCTAGAGCTTGAGCAAAAGTCGAACCACCCTCAATTTCTTGTAAAACAGTTGCCATCACCTTAGACATCTCTGGATTGCTCTGAGCAACTAATATAGACATGGCGCTGGCAAGAGGTAGACCAGCTGTGATCATGGTCGCCAACTGTCTCGTCATGTTAACTATGTCATTTTTACTCACTCCTCCAAACTTGGACTTTATGGCTAACAGCGAATCTTCTGTTAAAGGCCTTAAAGAAATGACTAGCATGCCTCTCTCCATCAAGGCTTGAGCAGCTTGATTTATATCACCTGCCTCCACTTTACCTTTGGCGTGCTCTCCTTTTTGATCTTTGGCCGTGTACTTAAAAAATGGCATAATTTTTGCTCTTAGCTACTCGTTCACTCCCAATAATCTATCCATCTCACCTAAGCGAAAGGCACTGCGACGAGCCACTTCTTTGGTGATAATGCCTTGTCCCACTAGCTTGACCAGGTGAGCTTCAAACAACAACATGCCTTCGCTCGATCCAGTCTGCAAGATAGTATCTATCTGAAATGTTTTACCTTCTCGAATTAAGTTCTGAACTGCATGATTGGCAATCATGATCTCACCCACAGCTACTCGACCTCCATTTGTATCTTCAACTAGTCTCTGTGAAGCCACAGCCTTAATTGTCCCTGCAAGTTGCTGTCGCACCTGTTGTTGTTGGGTTGCCGGAAAGACATCGATAATTCTATCAATTGTCTCTGCAGCGGTAGCAGTATGCAGAGTAGCAAAAACCAAATGGCCTGTTTCTGCAATAGTGATAGCCGCAGCAATCGTTTCGTAGTCACGCATCTCACCCACCAAAACCACATCTGGGTCTTCTCGCAGAGCAGAACGCAGAGCCACATCCCAACCGTGAGTATCGTGATTGACTTCTCGTTGAGAAATAATACTTTTTTTGGGGGCATGGATAAACTCAACAGGATCCTCAATGGTAATAATGTGTTTAGCTTGTAGAGTATTAATCTCATCCACAATAGCTGCCAGCGATGTTGATTTACCTTCTCCAGTGGGACCTGTGATTAAAACTAAACCCTGATTATATGAAGAGAATTCGTGATAAATTGGCAACAATTTAAGCTCATCAATACTCATGATCTTGGCTGGAATTAATCGAAGAGCACCAGCTAATTTACCCTGGGCGTAATAGACATTGACCCTAAATCTAGCCTGGTCTTTAAACTGATATCCAAAATCTAGCTCTTTATTTACCTTAACGTAATCTTTCTGCTCCTCTGTCATAAGAGGGAAGAGTAGAGTTTCGACTTGAGTTGAGTTAATCACAGGCCAGTTGGGAGCAGCTACCAACTTACCATGAGTTCTGATAGTTGGAGGTACACCTGCCATCACATGTAAATCCGAGCTGTTCTGCTCCACCATAAAAGCCAAGATGTCGTGTATTGTCATATTTGTGCCACCCTTAGTACTTCTTCTATTGTAGTAATACCTTCCAAAGCCTTGATATACCCATCTTGCTTCATGAGTAACATGCCGTCTTTTAACGCCACTCTTTCAAGATCACTAGCTGGTTTTTGATCCATAATCAGTTTACCAATTTCTTCTGTAATCCGCATAACCTCAAAAATAGCTACTCGGCTTAAATACTCTGGTTCTGTCTCTGGTCTATCGGCTTTGGCCCGATACAAAACTATGTCGGCTTCGGTTTTGTTCTGCTGTTTGAGCCAGTTATCCAAGTGATTGCCCAACACTTTCTTGATATCTTCCAGTACCGCAGGTTCTGGCTTGTAGGTTTCTTTGTATTCTGGATTAATTCTCCTGGCAATACGTTGAGCTGCCACTACTGTCATAGATGAGGCCAACAGAAATGGCTCTGCTTCCATATCTATTAAACGAGGAATGGCACCTGCAGCAGAAGAAGTGTGTAAAGTGGACAGAACTAAGTGACCAGTTAGAGCTGCTTGAACGGCCAAACCAGCAGTTTCGGAATCACGAATCTCACCCACCATGATGATGTTGGGATCTTGTCGCAAAAAAGACCTCAATCCAGAGGCAAAGGTTAGACCAGCCTGTGGATTAACTTGAACTTGGTTGACACTAGACATCTGATACTCGACCGGATCTTCCAAAGTCATAATGTTTACTTTGGGAGTGTTGATAGTGTGTAAAAGAGAGTAGAGGGTGGTGGTTTTTCCAGAACCAGTGGGACCTGTGATTAAAATAATGCCGTGAGGTACTTTAATAGCATCCCTCATGTGACGAAGAGATAGATTGGTTAAACCTAGTTCCTCCATAGTGGGGACAGCAGAGTTTTTCTTCAAAAGCCTCATCACTACTTTTTCGCCATGTATAGTGGGCAGAGTGGACACACGTAGATCTACCTGTTGATCACCAGATTCAAAATCAAACCTACCATCTTGGGGGACTCGACGCTCATCAATCTTAAGTCCAGACATAATCTTGATCCTAGACACTACGGCGTCATGGACTGTGGTAGGCAAGATTAGTTTCTCTGCCAAGATGCCATCGATCCTGTAACGAACTCTAGTCTTGTCTTCCTGGGGTTCTATATGCACATCGGAAGCTCTAGATTTTAAGGCAAAACTTAGCACTGTCTGCACAATCTTGTTAATTGGAGCCTGTCTAATCATTCCGCCAGACAAATTATTAAGATCCTCTAGCTCTTCTTTAACTTTTTTGTCGCTTTTATTCTGATCAAGCACAGACTGAACTTCACTTGACAAACTTTGCGAGTAGTTCTCTGCTAGTTTGCGCTCAATTTCTTCTGGAGATGCATAGTAGGCTTTAAGTTTAAGCCCGGTTTTCTGTTCGACAAAATCTACAGCTGTCAAATCAAGCGGATTTTCCATAGCTACAGATAGTGAGTTTTCCCCAGCTGTATACACAAATGGCAACATTTTGTAGTAGCGAGCCAAACTCTCGGAAAGTTGACCCAGTGCTTCTGGATAGATACCTACTTGAGATAGATTAACGTACGGGATTTTATAAAACTGACCCTTGGCTTGAGCCAATGCTTCATTGGAAACTTCTTTTTTCTCTCGTATTAAATCCTCGATGGTTCTACCAGATCTAATGTGCTCGGCTAAAAGCGCATTGGCTCTTTCTGGAGTGATGTCTCCAGTCTCGGATAAGACATCCAGTAAAGTAGCGTACTTCTTGTCGTTGGGTTGAGCAATGGCTTGAACTTTGGGCGTAACTGGCTTGTTATTCACAAACTGATTGACAGATTGAGCTTGAGGTACAACAGCTGGTGGAACTGCTGGAGGAACCGCTACTGGGGTAGGAGTAGAGGTAGGAGCAGGTGTGGGTTGAGGCACAACTTGACCAACAACACTAGCTGGCTGGGTGGCAGGCAGATCGGGCATAAGATATACTAACCACTATAGAATATTTTCTAGATATAGCCAACATACAATTGCAGATAAAACTAGACGAACCTCTTGCGATAAAAGCAAGCTCAATATGAGTCAACTCAAAAACCAATCGACCCAACTGCCCATCATCCTAATTTGCTCCATGAACCAGGATCAAACAGAGGTAGTTGGTGATTTTTTAGATCAAGCGCCACCATCCAGCCTAACTTTCATCAACCAAGAGAGCGACAACATCACCATCAAACAAGTCAGAGAAGTCATCAATCAACTCCAGTACTCAACCTGGAATCAAGATATCCAAAGAATTATTTTTCTCAATGCTCATCATATGACTCAACCGGCTCAAAACGCCTTACTTAAAATTCTGGAAGAAACCCCTGCTCACAGCCAGTTAATATTAGTCACATCTCAACCCAACCAACTTCTACCCACTATTCAATCAAGATGCCAAGTCGTAAATCTCGCCCCATCAACTGGGAGCGATGGAAAAAATCTAGAAAGCTCAAATGAGATTTATGACCAACTTATTACTGCCTCTGCCAGTCAAGTCATCAAGTTGGCAGATCAAAATAAAGACCGAGCACAGGCTAAAAAACTCCTCTCCAGCTTAATTGAAACCATCCATCAAAAACCACCATTTAGGGAGGGAGTAAAACAGCTGGATTTGTTGTTGTGGGGCTTGAGTTTACTCGAGAAAAATGTTAATGTACGTTTATTACTAGAAGCTGTTTTTTTCCGTATAGCTGGTCTACAAATTGCTTCGAAAAATAGTGTTTTTGTGTTATAACTATCGTCTGTCAATAGACTTACTAATAAATAGATCCTATGTCATCAGCTCAAAAATACCAAGCAAGTGAGATCAAAGTTCTTCAGGGACTAGAGCCAGTTCGTAAGCGACCTGGTATGTATATTGGTTCCACCGATGCCAAGGGTCTTCATCACCTATCCAAAGAGATCTTAGACAACGCTGTGGATGAAGCTCTAGCAGGATTTGGCAAAATAATTCAACTCTACAGATCTGGAGTAGGGGAGGCAGAACAAGCTCTGGCCAAAAAAGGGATCGAGCTAGGAGAAGAAGCTATCACTGTAGTAGACAACGGACGTGGTATCCCAGTGGACATGCATGAATCTGGAGTTTCGGCTCTGGAAGTAGTCATGACCAAGCTCCATGCTGGAGGTAAGTTTGAAGAAACTGCCTACCAAGCCTCTGGTGGCCTACATGGTGTGGGGTCATCGGCCGTCAATGCTTTGTCTTCGTTACTTCAAGTAGTAGTCAAAAGAAACAACAAATATTACTACCAGCTTTACCATCAAGGTTTTCCCAAAAGTAAAGTCAAAACTATAGATGAATCCCAAGTAGTAGAGATGTTTGGAGAAACTTCAAGTGACTTTATCACCTACCAAACCGGCACTCTCATCAAGTTTGTTCCAGATGAGAGTATCTTTTCTACCACCAAATTTGGTCACAAAACGCTAGTTTCCATTATTAAAGACAGAGCCTACCTCATGGCTGGCATCTACTTCCAGTTTGCAGATTTAATAGAACACAAACATCAGCATTTCTACTTTGAAAGTGGTATTCGTTCACTGGTTGAACACATCAACATGAATCGCAAACCCATTCATCAAGTCCTCTATATCTCAAACTTCTGGGAAGATGAAGTAACTCACAAGAAAATTGGAGTCGAGATCGCCCTCCAGTACAACGACTCCTACACAGAAAAACTAGAACCATATGTCAACGTCATTCACACTCCAGATGGAGGCACCCACGTTAACGGGTTTAGGATGGCTCTAGGCAAAGTGGTTAGAGATTACGCAGATAAACACAACTTGCTTAAAGAAAAAGAGTCTTTCTCTGCAGAAGATCTTAAAGAAGGCTTGGCAGCGGTCATCTTTGTGAAGATGCCATCCAACGATCTACAGTTTGAATCCCAGACTAAAACTAGACTAAATAACTCAGAAGCCCAGTCGGCTGTTTATCAAATTCTCAAAGAGGGTTTGACCACATTCCTAGAAGAAAACCCCTCTGCCGGTAAAGCTATTGTGAGTAAAATCATGTTAACTGCCAGAGCTAGAATGGCGGCTAGAGCCGCCAAAGATGCGGTTATTCGCAAAGGTTTGTTCGAGGGCAGTTCTTTGCCTGGAAAGCTAGCAGATTGTCAAAGTAGAGATCCAGCAGAGAGTGAAGTCTATATCGTCGAGGGCGACAGTGCCGGAGGATGCTTTTCTGGAGATACTCAGGTGGCATTAGCCGATGGTAGAAATATCTCCTTTAAAAAGCTGGTTAAAGAGCATCAAAAAGATATTCAGAATTTCTGCTACACCATTCGTAAAGACGGCACCATTGGTCTTGAAAAAATCCTTCATCCTAGAATTACCAAAAAGAATGCATCAGTCATCCGCTTAACTCTTGATAACGGAGAGCAAATTACTTGCACACCAGATCACAAATTTATGACAAGAAGCGGAAAATACAAACAAGCCCAGAATTTAACTCCAGATGATTCTCTTATGCCGCTAAATAGAGATGGAAATAACTCAGAAGCTACAGAAGCTATTCAAAACTATAACCATCGCGTAGTTAAAATTGAAAAACTGAATAAAAAAATTGATGTATATGACCTAGAAGTCCCCGGTACTCATAATTTTGCCTTAGCTGGTGGAGTTTTTGTTCATAACAGTGCCAAACAGGGTAGGGACCGTAAATTTCAAGCTATCTTTCCTCTGCGAGGTAAGATTCTTAACACAGAGAGAGCTAGGCTAGATAAAGTTGTGGCCTTTGAAGAACTTAAAAACCTGGTCATTGCTCTAGGGGCTGGAATTGGCGACACTTTCAATCCAGATAAGTTAAGATATCACCGCATTATTCTGATGAATGATGCCGACGTAGACGGTGAGCACATTACCACCTTAGGCCTTACTTTCTTTTTCCGCCATCTGCCAGAAATAGTCAAACAAGGTTATCTCTATGTGGCTATGCCACCTCTATTCAAGATTACCTACGGTAAAGAGTTAACTTACGTCTACTCCGAAGAAGAGCGAGAAGAGGTCTTAAATACTATCGCTAAAGATCATCCAAAAGCCAAGGTTTCGCTTCAAAGATACAAGGGTCTGGGAGAGATGAACCCAGAACAACTTTGGGAAACTACCATGAATCCCAAAACTAGAATTTTAAAACGCATTACAATAGAGGACGCTATCAAGGCAGATACTACTTTTAGCACCTTAATGGGTGACGACGTTCCACCTCGCAAAAAGTTTATCCAAACTCACGCCAAGTTAGCCGAACTAGATATATAAAAGGAAATATGGGCACAACATACATTTTAGGACACGCTCAACCAGACACAGATTCTGTAGTGGCTGCCATGGCTCTCGAGTATCTCTACAGCCAAAAGTCTTGTTTTGGCTATACCCAACCACAAGCTGGAGTAGTTGACCCAATTAACCAAGAAACTAAGTATCTATTTGAAAGATTTGAAGTAACTCCACCAGCTCAAGTTACAGCAAGTGATATCAAACCAGAGGACAAACTGGTTTTGGTAGATCACAACGAGGCTAGTCAACGGCTTCCTGGTTTAAACGAAACCCAGATCGTGGATGTAATAGATCATCACAAAGCCAACCTTAATCTACCTGCACCTATCTACATGACTTTCAAAACCTGGGGATCTTCCTCCACCATTGTCTACTACCTGATGCAACAAAACCAAGTCAAGCCAGACAAGAAACTAGCTAGCTTAATGTTGGCAGCCATCCTGTCGGACACAGTTGGTTTTAAATCTGCTACCACAGACAGTAAAGATAAAGAGATGGCTGGGGAACTAGCACAACTTGCTGGAATAAATAACATAGATGCATTTACTCTAGATATTTTCAAGGCCAAGTCCAGTATTTCTGGTCTTTCTACAGCTCAACTGGCTACCAAAGACTATAAAGTTTTTGAGTTTGGGGGTAAAAAAATCTTCATCAACCAGATAGAAACAGTGGAACCAGAGAAGATAATATTAGAACAAAAAACAGCTCTCTTGGAAGAGTTGGGTAAAATACGTCAAGATATGAAGCTAGATCTAGTCCTGGTAGCCATAACAGACATTCTGCATGTTAATACCAAACTGCTAGTCCCAACCACCGCAGAACAAATGGTGGCAGAAAAAGCATTTGGAGGACAAATCCTGGATCACCTTTTGGATATTGGCCCCAAGCTGTCTCGTAAAAAAGAAATAGCTCCAGCAATAGAACAGGCTTTAGTTTAAATATGTCAGACAAACCAACCAACACCGACCAGCCAACAGACCCATCAGTAGCTGCAGATCAACTGCACAGAGAGTCTTTAATTGGCACCACTCAAGAGAGTAGATTTGGAAAACTCAAGTACATCTCTATAGAAGATGAGATGAAGAAGTCCTACCTGGACTACGCCATGAGTGTTATCGTTTCCAGAGCTCTACCAGATGTCAGAGATGGTATGAAGCCAGTTCACAGAAGAATCCTTTATTCCATGTACAGGACTGGCATTCATCACTCCAGTAGCTACAAAAAGTCGGCTAGAATTGTGGGAGATGTTTTAGGTAAGTATCACCCTCATGGTGATGCACCTGTTTACATGGCATTGGTTCGTCTGGCTCAAGACTTTAGCATGCGCTATCCCTTAATAGATGGTCAAGGTAACTTTGGCTCTGTGGATGGAGACAGCCCAGCTGCCATGAGGTATACCGAGGCTAAACTGGAAAAAATCACTAGCGAACTATTACTAGATCTAGATAAAAATACCGTCCCTTTTGCAGATAACTTTGATGGTTCTCTTCAAGAACCCACTGTCCTACCAGCCAAACTACCCAACCTCCTCCTCATGGGAAGTGAAGGTATCGCAGTAGGTATGGCGACTAAAATACCTCCTCACAATTTAAATGAGATCTGTGACGCCATCCAAGTCGTCATAGACCAAGGCAAATCTACCACTCCAAAACTGGAAAAGGAAGCCGCGTCGAACGCGGTTACTGTGGAGAGCGTCATTGCCAGTGACCCCTTACATCTAGCCGGTAACTTTGAGACCAATGCTGGTGTAGAAGATATCATGCAGCACATCAATGGACCAGATTTCCCAACTGGGGGTATTATGTATGATTTTGCAGCCATTAAAGAAGGCTACGAAACTGGCAAAGGCAGAGTAGTCATTCAAGCCAAAACCGAGATTGTGGAAGGCAAAAAGGGTTATCAGATTCTGGTGACAGAGCTACCTTACCAGGTCAACAAGGCCAGATTGCTCATAAAGATAGCTGGCTTGGTCAGAGACAAAAAAATTACGGGTATCAAAGATCTCAACGACGACTCCGACCGCAAAGGTATGCAGATCACCATAGATCTCAAGCGAGATGCCAGACCAAAAGTAGTCTTAAACAAGCTTTACAAATACTCCGAGTTGCAAACTAGCTTCTCCATGAACATGGTGGCCTTAAACAGCGAGGGTACACCTCAACTGATGAATATTCGTCAAATTTTAGTCGAGTACATTGGTCACAGACAGTTGGTAGTGGTCAAGCGCAGTCAGCATGAACTTAAAGCAGCTGGTGACAGAGCCCATATCCTGGAAGGACTGCTCATCGCTCTTAAAAATCTAGACGATGTGATCGAAACTATCCGCAAAAGTGCCGACACAGATGTGGCTAGAGAACAACTAATGAAGAAGTTTGGTTTATCCGAACTCCAGGCAATTGCTATCCTGGAGATGCAGTTGAAACGTCTGGCAGCTCTGGAAAGACAAAAAATAGAAGACGAGTACAAAGCCATTCAGAAAACTATTGAAAAATTAATGACTCTCCTCCAAAGCCCCAAAGCTATTCTCAAGGTTATCACCAAAGAAATTGCCGGACTCAAAGATCAATATGGTGACGATAGAAAAACCAAGTTAGTCAAAGGCAAAATTGGTGAGTTTAGCCAAGAAGACCTGGTGCCCAACGAACCAGCAGTTATCACTCTGACAGAAACAGGTTATATCAAACGCTTAAATCCTAGCACTTTTAGAGCTCAATCTAGGGGTGGTAAAGGCAAAGTTGGTCTCAAGATGAAGGATGAGGATGTAGTTAAAACCCTACTTTCGGCTCAAACTCACGATACTGTCCTTATGTTTACCAACCAAGGTCGTGTTTTTAAGCAAAAAGTCTACGAGATTCCAGCCAGTAGTCGCCAAGCCAAAGGCACAGCTGTAGTTAATATTGTCAATCTATTACCAGAAGAAACTATTCACTCACTACTCATTATTGACGAACAAACAGATATGGAAAGATTTATCACTCTTTCCACCCGCAAAGGTTTGGTCAAGAAAACAGCTATCAAACATTTCCAGAATATTAGACAAAATGGCATCATTGCCATCACTCTCAACGCTGGAGATGAGCTAGTGGCGGGCAAACTCACCTCTGGCAAAGATGACATGATTCTCATTACTCACCAGGGTAAATGCATTAGATTCTCCGAAACGGAAGTCAAGTCTTCTCACCGAGATACCAAGGGAGTCAAGGGTATTACTATCCGCAAAGAAGACTACGTAGTAGGAGTTGAAGTCATTCCAGAAGGTAGTAAGGATGAAGAAATTGGCGAACTCTTGGTAATTACAGAAAATGGCCTGGGCAAAAGAACTAAATTGAGCCAATACCCTGTTCAAAAACGCTCTGGATTGGGAGTAAAAGTCTCCGACATCACCCCCAAAACTGGTCCTGTAGCTGCTGCCAGAAATGTCACTAGTGAACACAAAGACGTAGTTATCACTACTATAGAGGGACAAACCATAAAACTACCTCTAACCAAGAAGTCTATTCCAATTTTAACTCGACCTACTCAAGGAGTAATCCTAATGAGACTAAAAAAGGCCGATAAAGTGGTGGCTGTGGCTCTCACCTACAAGCAAATGGAGGAAGAGAAATAATTTTCTTTTTAATTTGAAAATGTTTTTGATATTTTCGTGTGGACCTGAGGGGACTCGAACCCCTGACCCCCTGCATGCCATGCAGGTGCTCTAGCCAACTGAGCTACAGGCCCTTTTTTGTTAATATTCCCAAGATACCTATTTTATCAGAAATGTGCTGAATAGTAGAGTGTGTAGTATTGCATTGTTTTTATTTCTTTTTTTACATTTTGATATGTTTTGTTTATGTTTACTGTTATCTTTATGTATCATAATCATCTGTTTGTATATCTATATATATTTTTCTCATATGGTTTTAATAGGGTAGGGTAGTTAAAAAAGTTCTGGAGTGGTGATAATGGTCTTTTTACTATCTATTTCATCATAATTATCTTGTAACTGCCGTTTTTATCTGTCTTGAGGAGACAAAATAGATGATATATAGATCATCATTTTAGACTGATACAGCAATGCTTATATCAAGTAGATCAAATTAGCACTCCCAACCCTACTCTGCTAATCCAACAACTCGAGAAAACCTTTAAATATCTGTGTGGTACTTGGAGTGGGCCTCTCTGAGTCGGGGCCTAGTCACATGAGTATAGATCTGAGTGGTAGCAATATCTTTATGACCCAACATCTCCTGCACATCTCGAAGAGAGGCTCCATTTGACAACAGGTCTGTAGCAAAGCTATGCCTTATGCCATGAGGTGTAATCTTGATAGGCAACCTAGCTTTTCTGGAATATTTATCTACCAGGCGTTGGACACTTCTTGATGTGAGACGCATATCTTCACCATCGGACAAGAGGTCTGGTTTTTTTCCAGAAAAGCGTACAAAAACTGGTGACCAGTTATCTTCTCTAGATAATAACCATCGCTCCAACCAGTGAGTTGCCCGCTCACTCAAGAAAACTACCCTGGGTCGGCGTCCTTTTCCTATTACTCCAAACTCTTTTGAGTTTAAATCAACTCGATCTCTGTTTAAACCCACTAGTTCACTGACTCTTAAGCCAGTAGAGAAGAGGACCTCGAGAATAGCTTTGTCTCGTAAACCGACTTTACTCGAGAGGAGGGGTTGAGTTAATAGTCTCTCCAACTTTTCCGTGTTGAGGAACTTCATCTGGTGCGAATCTGGTTTGGGCAGATCTATCTTCTCTGGGTGCAAAATAGGCACATCGTTCTTAACCAAGAACTTTAGCCACGATCTTATAGCTATCGTATAATAGCTTTGTGTACGTTTTGATAGTGTTTGTCCAGTGTCACTGGTGTAGCGAGACAGATAAACTCTATACTTTCTGACCAAATCTTGATCTAGTTGCTTAAGATCGTCACAACCCTGATCTTTAAACCAACCAGAAAAACGTTTCAGGTAATGAGTATAATTTCTGATGGTCAACCTGGATACATTTCGCTCCACCTCAAGATGCTCAAGAAATGTTTGCAGAGCTAGTTCTGGTTTGGTCGAGATAGGCATACAGCTCTATTATATAGAACAGTTACCAGAATAAAGCAGACGGTTACTTATAAGACCTTGGCAGAGTAGGGTAGTCCCTGCCAATCTGGTATCGTCATTATTTAGATTGATGTATGGGTGTTTTTTGTTGTTATATTTTGATGCCTTTTGTTATACTTAACTATAACTTTTATATAAAATAGGTCGTTACACCAAACATTCATGTCTAATAAATATATTTCTATAAATCATAAACACAATAGACATGAATAAAACTAAATAAGTACCAATTGCTTAAACATTTTTTACATTCTTGCCAAATATTTCAATTAATACCAATATCATTTAAAATTCGCAATTTTCTAAACATTAATAATTACATTCTAGTTTGCAGAGCTTACAAATAAAACATAGTCAGACTCTGTGAAGTACCCAGTTTGGAGTTAAATCTGTGTTTACGGTCCTACACACCTCAATCAAAGATAACTAATGATTTTCGACAATATTCATTAAACTCAATATATGATCTTTACTTGATATATCAATCTATTATTTCATACCTCTACACCTGGAGCTACTTAAACAGCCCATTTCCGGCTTTTTATAGATGCTCCTTGCCAATGTATCGTTGTAACTTACTATAAATACTGGTAACGAGATGTTTGGAGCATATTTGGGAAAAAAGAACCAAAAAAGCAACTTGCCAAAAAGTTAGTAAAAACAGCTAGGTATGTACAGGGTAGGCGTAACAATATACTGCCAGGCATTAACCCAAGCTAAACCAGGGATAACAATGGTAAAGGAGAGGAAAATGGCACCAAGACTACCAGAGGTTGATTTGTTGTATAGGGTCGCAAAAGTAATATTGTGCGACGTAACATAGATTGGGATTTAGCCACACCTCACCCCCTAGGGTGGAGGCGGTAATTAAAAAATCACTAAACTGGGTATGTGTCACCTTTTAATTACTAGCTACCCCCTTTAATAACAGGCCTCCACAATTCTGCCAGATCATTTTGAGTCCATTTTACCTCTCTCCAGATATGACCCCTGGGCAACCAATTGATCCCCAGGGGTCATATCTGGTAGGCATGAATATATAGCTTCGGGTTTTGATCGTTTCTTCCCTCCGCTGTTGGCGAGACAATGTCTACCAGGGGTAATACCATGTTTTTTGTATTCAAATTATACGTAACTTGTTAATTTATTCTTGCACGCCACCCTAGAACAACCCATATTCTTTGTTAAATATGAAACATCCACCAGGGGTAATATCTAGTATTAAGTCCTATAACTAGTAAGTTATCCACATTTTACCTACTGTATCAAACTATATCACCCCACTCTTCCCCAGAGGGTACCCCAAGAAAAATTTTCACGCCCCTACTCTGCAGATCTAATAATGAAATTATGATTTTTTTCACAAACCATTTCTTACACCAAATTGAGTTCCTAAGGGATATTTAACACCATTAAAAAACCAAAGATTGGGAATAGGCTCAAAACGCTACTAGTGCTATTTTTTATAGTCCTCTGCCCTATCTATAAAAAAACTTGAGAATATCAAGGATAAATAATACCTATTTACCAGGGAAAACTAGGATAAAGAGTAATATTACAAAGCCTGCTACCAGCGAATACTCTCGCCAGGTTCTAGTAAACAACCTCTCTCGAAGTAGGCTCTGGACCACCCCCAGGCTAATATAAACAGCAGACATGATAAACAACGCCGAGTACCAGACAGAAAAAGGGAAAAAGGATAGGCAGACTGCTAACTCGGTCACCACCAGACTTATCAGTAATGTAATCCAAACAGTTTCTTGAGCGATACTATCTTTTAGTTTTACAGAGCTCAAAGACATGAAAAATAGGGGCACGTGAGACAAAAAGGTAAAAGCGGCCACTAAATATACTGGCAACTTGAGGGAGAAAATAGTATTCATGAATAATAGAGATGTGAGTAGAGTGAAAAACAACCAAACTGCATGAGCAGCATATAGCAGTTGAATAGTTCTACCCTTGGCAACAGAAAAAATATTGGCTGTTAAAAGAATGGCATATAGTCCAATACTAAACAAACCCGCCACTAAAACTCTAGTTAAAATGGTGGTGGGCAATAGAAAGTAAAACCATGCCAGACCCACTGCAAACAAAGCCGGAAATGGGACTATTGTCAGACGCTCGTGAGGATCTAGATCATCTACCAATGCCCAAGTCGCTACCAAATATGTTGCTAAACCAAAAATCCCTACTCCAATCCCTCTAAAATTAAGGTTGGTATACTGGATGCCCAAAAATAAACCGCTTAAAACCAAGGCTGTAATTACAAATTTTTCTCTACGTCTCATACTTCTTCTTCCGTCAAAATGACTGCTGGATAGATGTCTTCTACATCTTCAATTGCACTCACTGCATCTATTAATTGCTTGAGTTGTTTAAGTTGCCCCGGCTCTATATCCATAGGCATCTTGGGAATAAACTCTTGTCCTTTTCTATCAAAAAGATAGGCGGCAGCACCAGGACCAGCTAGAGATCCACCAAATTTTGACATAGCAAAACGAATATCAGCACTAGCTCTGTTGGCATTATCGGTAATGGCTTGGATAAGAACCCCTACCCCTCCGGGACCAAAGCCTTCATATAGTATCTCTTGAAGTTGAGCGCCAGACGCAGACTTGCCCAGTCCCCTATCTATAGCAGCAGAAACTTTGTCTTTGGGCATATTGACAGCTCTCGCTTTATCCAGAGCCGATCTTAAACTGGGATTAAATTGAGGATCACCTGACTTACCTTCTTTGACAGCGATTCTGATTTGCTTTGAGACTTGAGCAAAACTTTTGCTACGTAGAGCATCTACTGCTCCCTTGCGATTCTTAATGTTGTTCCACTTACTATGTCCAGACATAAAAACACCTTCTGATTTATTGCTACTTTGACAAAGTCTCAGTCAATTGTACCAAATATATCAATTGCTCATGAGACTGGTATTAGACTTCTTGCGAAATAAGGACAATATTTCGCAAGAAGTCTAATGTCTAGTTGACAACCGAGCATAGGATCTGTATTCTTCTGCAGACGTTTAACTTTATTTCTCTCAATATGATGACATTCAAGCAACTCAAAATTAATGCCATTGCCGCCGCTAAATGCGGTAACTGGGACGAAGCTATTAGTGTTAATGATCAACTGCTAGAGATTGAACCTCACAACGTCAATACCCTAAATAGAATGGGTGTAGCCTATGCTCAATCCGATCAATCAAAAAAAGCTACTGCCATTTTTAGCCAAGTTCTAGAAATAGACAAACACAATCTTATAGCCAAAAAGCATCTGGCTAAACTCAAAAACAACCACTGTTTAACTGCTCCAACTTTTGTTAATCAACACTTCATAGAAGAACCTGGAAAAACCAAAGTTGTAGAACTTCATAGACTAGCTGGCAAAAATGTTCTTCTGTCTTTATCTGTGGGTGCTCCATGCGACTTGGTTAGAAAAAAACGCTTTATATCTGTCGAAGTTGGAGATCAATACATCGGAGCTTTGCCCGAAGATCTCTCCTTTAGACTCTGCAAGCTCATTTCTCTAGGTAACAGCTACCACTGTTTAATTAGATCTGCCACAGAAAACACTTGCTGTGTTTATATCCAAGAAGTAAAAAAATCCAAAAGAAATGCCAATATTCACTCTTTCCCACCAGGCAAATATGTAGCTAAATTAAGTGACCACATCGATGAAACAATCCTCATAGATGACACCCCTTCCCCCACACCAATTAAAACCGACTCAGACAAACCAGAAGAGGAAAAGCTAGATCCAAACGTGATGGCCATGCCCTAACTTATTTCTTATTTCGCAATAAGTCTACTCCAATATTTCTGCCACATCTTGACCCAGTATTAATGCAACTGGCGTTCTGTATGTTTGATAGACATCATTAGCTCTAGATATCTCAACTTCAAAAGGTAGGAGTTGAGATACCAACTGCCCCACAGGCAAACACTTATCTTTGTGCTTGGCATCCAAAATTACAAAAGATTTTTCATATAGTGAGCCAGCATCATCAACGCGAACTACATAGGCTCCATTCTTTTCTAGAGTTTGGCTATACTTACTGGCTAATCCAGCTAAATCTGTAGCATTCATAATGGCTAGTCCACATTCATCAGCCAAGCTACTAAACAATGGTGGGTTAAACGCAATAGCAGACATAAGCTCATCAATGTGGTGAACCTTGGTAACTTGGGTAGGCAAATCCTGCCTTAAAACTAGGATGGATTTTAATACTAACCAACGGTCGAAATTGGAGTAACTTGAATCTTTAATCAAAGCAGATGTCAAACGTCTTAAGAGTGGCCAACCAATCTCTTCATCACCTACAACTGGAATAACCCGCTCCACTGGTTGACCTAATATCAATCCATAGACTGCTCTTAAATACTCATCATCTCTGTCATCTATATCAAGTAATGTCCAGATAGCCCCCAGCTTATACTCACCATAACCACCAGGTACATCAACCACCAAAGAGTCATCCAGCACCCAAGCATGACTAGATTCTAGGTCTGTTCCCGCATGAATCACTAGTAGTTTTGAGCCAGCAGTTTCAACTAGGGGCAATACTAAAGTTGAAGACATTGAACCAGAGTTCAACAGGTCGTACCCAATGCCAGGGCCAAAAATAAAGACCGTTGCAACCAGTAATATTAATCCAACAACCAATGTTAATAACCCCCCGATCACCTTTTGAAACCAGCCAACCACTCCTAGCTTACCCTTTCTAGTGGTACGCCTCATCTGCGATCGGCCAACTTTTTCTGTCATGATCCCCTACTCTTTTATCTTTGAATCTAGTATCAGCTGTCTCAACTGTTTAATCAAGTTGTTCAACACCCACAAATTGTGCCTGGTTGCAAAACGATAGTAACTCAACTCTTTCTGTTTATATAAGTGGTAAAGATACGCTCTCGAATAACCGGCTGTACAGGTTGGGCAACCGCAGTTTTTTTGAATAGGACTTAAATCTGTGGCATATTTTTTGCTGCCTATTCTTAATCTAGCTTTATCAAACTTTGAGTCAAACTTAGGTTTACCATTTTTAACAACCAACTCTCCATGAAACAAAGCCCCGTTACGAGCCAACCTAGTTGGACCAACACAGTCAAACATATCAAAACCCGCCATGACAGCATCGATAATATCTTGCGGATCACGACCCAAGCCCATAGCATATCGAGGCTTATTTTTAGGCAATACGTCGCTCATAAAGGTCATAATTTTTCGACTCTCCTTCATGTTATATCCAACTGTTTCTCCACCAACTGCATACCCATCAAAAGGGAGTTGAATTAAATCTTCTGCTGCACTCTTTCTCAAATCTAGATGTCTGCCACCCTGAACAATTGCAAACAATGCTTGATAATTGCCATAAGCACTTATTTTTTTATGATCCTGCCAAAACTCCAAAGCTTGTTTTGACCAATCTAGAGTCCTTTTTATTGCTAATTTATGAGTAGACTTACTAGCTTTGTCCTCTGCACACTGGTCCAGAACCATGATGATATCTGCTCCAATGACGCGTTGGGACTCAACTGCAACTTGTGGCGTAAACTTGTGCAAACTACCATCCAAGTGAGATCTAAACTCCACTCCCTTGCTATCTATTTTTACCCCCGGTCCACCCTGCGTTTTATCCAACGAGAATACCTGAAAGCCACCAGAATCGGTTAACATGGGTTTCGACCAGTTCATCAACTTATGAACACCTCCCACCTTTTTTATCACCTTTAAACCTGGTCTTAGATATAAATGATAGTTGTTGGCCAAAATAATGGGAGCACCCACCTCATCTAGGTCCTCACCATCCAAAGACTTGACACTAGCTTTAGTGCCCACAGTCATAAAAACAGGAGTTTTAACATCTCCATGAGGAGTTTTCATCACCCCTGCCCTAGCTTTTCCGCTACTGGCTTTTAGCTTAAATTCAAACTTGTTTAATTTTGTAGAGGATGGCACGAGAGGTATCTTATCATTATTTAATCTAACCTATTTATCTACTGATATACTACTTGCATGAAATCAGTATTTTTTGAAAAATTCAACAATAAGCAAATATTTTGCATCCTCTCTCAACCAAAAAACAAGCAAAAGAAAATTGTGATTATGAATCATGGTTTTCGTGGTACATCGGAAGGACCAGCTAGAACCTTTGTTGATTTCGAATCCTTACTATTAAAAAATGGCTTTTCTGTTTTGAGATTTGATCAACCATGCAGTGGCAATTCGAAAGGAAATTATCTTGACTCTTCATTCAATGAATGGCAAAAGACAACTTCCTACTTGGCAGAAAAATATCTTGACCTTGGATACCAAGTAGTGCTCCTGGGACAAAGCATGGGAGCTACAACTACTATGGTGGTTGCTGGACAAGATCATCTTAAAAACAGGATTCCTTGTATTATTTTGTGGGTTCCTGATGCAAAATCCTACATAAACCTCAAGCCCAATAAAACACATGAGGAAGGGGGACAAAAATATAATAGCAATTTTTGGATTGAAGCAAAAAATGCAAAGTTTTTTGAAGCACTTGATAAGTACCCAGGTGGAATTCACTTAGTATATGGTGAACATGATAAATATGTGTCAAAGCAATTGCGAAAAAAAACCATTGAAAAAGTTTGTCAAAAAGGTCAAACATACATGATTTTGCCCGGTCAAGATCATAGTCCATGGAGTTTCGACTTAGCCCAATTGGTTTACCAGAATGAACTTGAATTTATATCAAAATTTGCTTGAACTAACTCTACTCTCCCACCTTCATTCTCTCAAACCTGCTGACCACAAACTTCTCGCCAATCTTGCCACTTAGAGTTTTAACAAGCTCTGCAATGGTGATGCTGGGATCTTTGACAAACTCTTGTTCTAGTAGTTCTTTTGTATCTTTGGGTTGCATGGCCACCACATGCATAGCAATATCTCTGGCCATTACTTGGAACTCATCGTTTCTGGCTACAAAATCTGTCTCACAAAGTATTTCAACTAAAGCTGCCACCTGATTATTGGAGTGAACGTATTGAGCTATATAACCAATCTTGGTTTCTCTATCTTGCTTCTTCTCTGCTCTAGCCATACCTTTTTTCTTCACAACTTCTAGGGCTTTTTTGTAATCACCCTGACTTTCAGTTAAGGCTTTTTTGCAGTCCATAACTCCAGCTCCGGTTTCAAGGCGAAGCTTCTTAATATCTTTTGGTGAAATTGGCATATGTATTTTCCTAATCTAATACTAATTAAATAGCTTTAGCTGGCTGTTTTTTAGCTTCCTGCCTACCCTCATCATAAGCTTTTGCCAAAGTTTTAACAAATATCTCGATAGCTTTGACAGCATCATCGTTTCCAGGCACTGGAATATCTACCATTTCTGGATTGGAGTTGGAGTCTATAAGGGCAATGATGGGCACATCCAACATCCTAGCTTCTTTAATAGCGTTATCTTCTCTGTTGGGATCGATGACTATTAAACAATCTGGAGTAGATTTAAGTCCTCTCAAACCATCGAAAAATCTCTTTAATCGGTTGAGCTCTTTTTCCAGCTGAACAATCTCATACTTGGTTCTACCCTTGTATGCACCAGACTCAAGATTGGATTCAATCTTTAACATGCGTTTTAAGGATTTTTCCACTTGCTTCCAGTTACTTAAAAATCCACCCAACCAACGTGAGGTAATGTACATTAATCCAGAAGCTGGAGCCTCTGCTTCTACTACTTCTTTGGCTTGTCGTTTGGTACCAACTACCACTACTTTCTTGCCTTGAACAGCTAAGTTATGAACTAGGTTGTAGGCAATTTTAAGTTGAGCTGCAGTTTTTTCAAGATCAAAGATGTGAACTCCATTTTTTTCCATGTAAATCCATGGGTGCATCTTGGGATGCCACTTGCGTTTGGGATGACCAAAATGCATGCCGGCTTCAAATAACTCACCCAGATCAAAATCTGGAGCCTTATCTGGAAGTTTGGTTAAATCTGTCATTACTTGTCCTTTCTTTTGCGAAGTTTAGTTCGCCTGGCTTTGCCTGTGACCTAAAATAGGACGCTCACTGGTGCCAGAGTATATGTTTAATAATTACTTGAGGCGTTATTGTACCATACGGACTGCGTTTTTCATCAAGCAAGCGACTGTCACAGGTCCTACCCCACCAGGCACAGGTGTGATAAACCCAGCTTTTTCTTTAACAGAATCTAGATCTATATCTGGTTTTGGCTCTCCTACATCGATTAAAATTACACCCTTTTTCACCATCTCACCTGTGATTAACCCCTCCACTCCCGTGGCAGAGATAACCACGTCATAATCTGTTAACTGAGCACTCTTTCGAAGGTGTTCCTTCAATCCCTGCTTACCCAATAGATCTATTTCTACTCCTTGATTTTTAAGCACAAAATAGACTGGCTTGCCCACAATATTGGACCTACCTATCACCACCACCCTCATGCTTTTTACAAATGCCGATTCATCCAAAATATCTAGCACTGCTTGAGCTGTAGCAGGCAGTAATTTTCTGTCTTTTTTCTTTCCACCTCTTTTAATTGCTTCTAAAGTACTAGGATGCAATCCATCTACGTCTTTGCTTGGATCAATCAGAACTACCAGCCTTTGCCACCAATCGTTAAAATCATTCAACTTGGTATTTGATTGCCAAACCATTTTTGATGGCTTCTGAATCATCACCCCAGTCACCGATTCATCTAGATTTGAATCTATGATGGCTTTTTTAATTGTTGCATAACTATCACTCATTTTTAGCTTAATAGCTTTAAACTTAATGCCAACTATTTCTGCTGATTGTTGCTTAAACTTGGTGTAAAGCAAGCTAGCTGGGTCATCTGTAAACACGATTGATACTACCTTGGGATGCACATCATTACCGACTAAAACCTTAACATCTTCTTTGATTTTTTCCAGCTGATGCTTGGCAAAAAGATTACCGTCAAATTTTTTCATGGATCAATTATCTCACAAGTAGTCTCTCAATACTTTCCCCACAGTCATTCTCATCCCCACCCCGATGCCACTACCCCGTTGTCATTCTCCCCCGCCAAAGGCGGGGGGGAATCCAGGATTAACAACGATACCACTGGATCCCCGTTTTACCTAGCCGAAGTAGAACGAAGGCTGGTTGCTCTCTTCGCTCGCACGAGGATGACATCATTGCCTGTCATTCTTGTCATCAGAAATTAAACTTTGGATAAACGCGTAAACAAACTATACTTTTGATTTAGAACTACTTGAATTAACATGACCCCTCCCCCAAACACCAAGTCCCCCATCAATGTATTTTTGTAAAACGGTAGTGCCATGGTGTAGCAAGTAAATAAACCCTCCATTGTTCTGGGATACCAACTTAACCAAACTCCAAAGTTAGACAGTAAAAAGAATAAAAAAGATGCCAGCGGTAACAATACTATCTGCCTTTTTACCAAACCCTTGTCTTTTCCAAACCAGTTGGTTTTCCTAGCTACCAATCCCACTACAAAATACATTGCAAATCCGGCATAAGTCCACAAAAATCCAGTATAGTGACCTCCAAATAGTAGATCAAAACCCAGGGTCACAAGTAGTAGTGGCAGAATAGATTTGCTAAAAAATCCCAAAGAACCTACTGGACTTAAGTTGGGAGGTAAAAAACCAAATCGAGAAATGTAAACTAACCCAACAATTAAAATGGGCTTAATCCAAGACTTAATCGCCAGTGGTTTCAAATATTTCAGTGCTAATTTCTTCATATCGAAACTCGATTCTATCACCCTTTTGCAACACTAGCTGGTCTGCTCCTACTTGTGACTGTTCGTCATCTATGTAGAGAGCCCAAAAATGTTTTTCGTCCCCTGCCAGACCATTAATTGACTCAATAAATACTCCAAAGTCGTACTGCTTAAAAGCTACTGTGGCTTGGGATCCCAACAGTTCAAAAGCTGTTTGACCATCTGTTAATGCTTCAAGTGAGATGATTGTCTCTTGATCCATTTCTGGAGATAAAGTAGGTGAAGCATAGATTTGATCTTGACCCTGCAAGGGTTCAGCTTGATTTTTTCCAGATCTCTGGAGCCAAACCCCAAAAACCAAAACGGCAATTAAAAAAGGTAGCAACAGAGTAAGTTTTTTTTGCATACAAATTGAGTTTCTAAACTAGGTCTATTAAGTAGGATCGACTATTGTACACAAGTTATATTAGATTCTGTAGTCTTTTGTGAGAATCGTGACCAACTAAGTTAGTTTAACATCCTAATCTAAAGCTACTTTTAACTTATTTCTAATCTCTTGATCTTTATCTAGTAAACTAACAAAACGTTCAAAGATGAATTGAACTTTATCTGTCATAGTTACTATCCCCTGCTGCTCTATCAACCAACCTTCTTCAATCAACTTCTCAACTACTTGATTCTCAAAATTTATTCCTGATAATTCCCGAATTAGTGTTTCCACCCCTTGGTACGCATCATTATTCAATTCAAGAATAATATCTTTGATTTGTGATGGTGACAGTTGTTTTTGGGATACATAAATTATAAACAGCGCTAAAAACCCTATACCATCGGTTGATTGATCCCACTGTTTACTTTCTAATAAATTGCCTAAGAATGTAATAGCCGACATGCTTGTAAATGCTTCCTTTTCTGTTGATAATTCTCTGATCATACTAGTTCCTATTTCTTCCATATAGAACTTCACTAATCTAGGCAAGGCTGGATCATCACTAATAATTTCAAATAATTTTTCAATAGCTTCTTGTGGAACCCTATTATCCTCAAGAAAATCCCGCAACCCTGACAAGTCTGTGCTTTCTTGATTAACTTCCAATCTACCACCTTGTTCTAACGATTCACCTTGTTCTACTACCGACATATCTTTTCCTTACTATATATCTAATAATGTCTTATTATCTCATTAAGTGTCAAATAAACATATGATTGCTTCAAATTTCTAACCACGACTTGAGTCTATCCACGTTTGCCTTGTCTGGACCTTTTTTATCCGCTCCCGGGACTTCCAAAACTAGAGGTATAGATTTAATCTTGGGGTGATTGACGAAATGCTTTAGATCTTCTACCTCAATATTGCCCTCTCCCAAGTTAGCGTGTCTGTCATTGCCCGATGCAAATAGGTCGCGACTATCGTTAACATGAATCATGGCCAAGCTGGACCAGAGTTTATTATTGGTAATAGCTTCAATAATACTGCCCAAAGATTTGTCTTCAAACATACCAGCTTGGCCATCCAACACTGGAGGCTTTTTCCCCAAGTAATATCCAGCTGCAAAGCCATGACAAGTGTCAAGGCACCAACCCAACCGACTATCAATTTTCCCATGTTTTTTATCTAATTTATCTTTCTGCCAAACCTTACCCACTGTGTCCAACAACCATTTTATCTCTGCTAGATCACTGCACACCTTGCCTTTTTGCCCAGCCGAGTTTTCTATTAACAGCTTTGATTTTTTTGGAGTTTGACTTAATAAACCCACAATTAGTTTAACCAAATTATCTCTCGTGGCTTGCCAACCTCGTCCTTGGTGACTACCCAAATGCACCACTACCCCACCCCCATTTATGAGAGCGTCAAACTCCAAATCGTATGTCAAAGTTTGTACAGACTTGCCAATTAATTCCGGTTTGTCGGAAGCTAAATTAGCTAAATATATCGCATGTGTATAGACCGGTGCAACCTGGTATTTATTACTTTCCGAGTTAATTTTTACCAGGTCATGTTTGTCTAGTGGTCGCTTTGCCCAGACCCGGGGACTACCCGAGAAAATCTGCATGCAGTTGCAGCCAATTTTACTGGCTCTAGCAAATGCCTGCTCCACCCCACCAGCTGCCGAAACGTGGGCCCCAATTTTTCTATTCATTAACTAATATATAACACACTTTTATACTTACTTCTAACTATGTGGTGAATAAGTCAATAGATTAACAAGGAATTTGATCGGCTGATACAACCTCACTACGTCCATTTTCTACCTGATATTTATATATGCAGTAGATCTGAACTGTGTTTGATTTTTTGTTTTGTAATAAAAAGTGAGATTCTAGCCTGAAAAGATGTGATGGAAAATCACGAGAGTTCTTTGTTAATACTAATAAGTCATTTTGGTGATTTTTAGCCAATACACCTAAAACTAAATCTGTAATCGCCGCACTGGCACTTCTCCTACCATAGTTTAGTATTTGCTCTTGTATCTGCTCACTATAAACCTTGGTATTTACTGGTAGATAACTGTCAATACATGAATTGATTAAAGCCAATCTTTTCCGCATATCTACCTTCGATTTAGAACCTTTAATATACTCAATAGCTACTTGATCTACTGTAACCAAAGTACAGTCTAACTTTTTCATTCTTGCCAATAAACTAATAAAATCTTCTTTATGATTTTCATAATCAATAAAAAATGATGTATCAAACAACAAATGTTTGTTCTTTACTGCTTGATCAAGTGTAGAGGGAGTTATAACTGATGGCATCTTCACGCTCTTTCTTGAGATAGTCAGCTTGTTCTTTTAATGACTCGGCAACTTCTTCTGCCAATACCCTCAGCTCTTCTCCAGTTTTAGGAGTAGCATCTTGAAATTTTGGGAATGGATTTTTTATAGTTCTTATTTTCATGGGTTTATACTAACATATATTCCTTACACGAAATGTAATCAATGAAAAAACAAACTAAGTTACAACTCAAACATACAAAAATTGGTAAGTTCAAAATCCAGTTTGAAAATGAACCAGAATTTCATGGTTTAAAAAGAGAGATCTTTGGTCAAGATTGTTACTTTTTTGAATCAAACTCTGCTCAACCTATCATTCTAGATATTGGGGCACATATTGGTTTGAGCACTCTTTACTTCAAGAGTCTGCATCCTGGAGCCAAGATAACTTGTCTAGAACCAGTTCCTAGTTCATTTGAGTTACTAGAAAGAAATGTCTTTGAAAACCGTCTAGATGATGTGACTTGTCTGCAACTTGCCCTCTCCCAGTCCACCAATCCGCTCACCCTCCACATAGATCCAGAAAAGTCTAACTGGTATTCTAGTGCCAGCGTTAGACCAGGAGCCTGGAATGGACAACAACCCACCCAAATCATTGAAGTTAAAACTAGTACCCTAGACAAACTCATAACTTACCCAATAGATCTACTTAAACTGGACATTGAGGGAGCCGAGCAAACTATTTTGGAAAATAATCAGCAACTCTTTCCCAAAATAAAACAGTTACTAATTGAGTTTCATCCAGGGGGAAATCAGTCTTTGGATAAAATCTGCTCTCTACTGGAAAAGTCTGGATACAAACTGGAGTATAGGAAAAACGGTCAGACAGTTCCCAAGCAAAGAGCCAAGGGACTAGTTGTCATTCATGCCAGCAAGAATTAAGAACCCAGTGCCAAAAACCGTTCCAGATCCAACCTAACGCCATCTATCTTGACTAGCTTGAGTGCCTCTTTGGGAGTGACCCATTTGTAAGCTGCATGCTCACTGGAAATTTTCACCTCCAAAGTATGTGTAGAACAAGCATAAGTTATCCCTACTAGATCGTTTTCTACAGACTTACTTCCCCGATAAATATGCCATACCCTAATGACTGGTCCAATCTCAAGATCACAGATACCTACCTCCTCTTCTACCTCTCTTTTTAGACCTGCTTCGGGATGCTCAAACTGATCAATCCGACCATAATCAATCTCCCACTCTCCAGGGTGCCAGTCCAACTTATCAGACCTTTTTACCAACAGGATCTTGCCAGAGGATTTATGCTCTATGACTGCTCCTGCAGCTACCATAAACCTACCAACTGGATTACTACTGGTACTTTGATTATTTGGTTGCATCACTCTACTCCCATCTAAACAGTGGAAAAGCACTGGCCAGCTCTTTCACCTCCTGGCCAATTTCGTTAAGCTCCTTGTGGCTGTCTGCCCAAACTCTAAACTCTTTCACAAACTGCTGGCGTTCTTTTTTATCTTGGGGCAGCTGTTTGTCTTTAACTATCTCCACCACTTTTCCTATCCAAACTCCTATCTGATTCATTTCTGCCTCTTCCATACCTCTAGTTGTGACCAAAGGCGTACCAACTCGCAAACCAGAGGGATAAAAAGGATTTGATGGCTCGTGAGGTACGGTATTGCGATTGGCATAGATACCGGCCACATCCAAAGCATAGGCCAACTGCAGACCCAAACCGGGTCCATAGGGAGTTAGATCGATGACCATTAAATGAGTTTGAGTGCCACCTCCAACAAGGTTTAATCCAGCATCAAGTAAGGATTTTGCTAATGCGTCGGCATTCTTCCGTATCTGATGTCCATACTCTTTAAACTCACTTTTTCCCGCTTCTTTTGCAGCAATGGCAATAGCGGCTGTGGTGGCGTTGTGGGGACCACCCTGAAGCCCAGGGATAATAGCCGAATTAATTTTTTTACCCAGATCCTTATCTCTCTTCAAACCTCTGTCTGTGACCATAATCATGGCGCCCCTGGGACCTCTAAACGTTTTGTGGGTGGTGGACATAATTACATCTGCGTCTTTAACTGGTGAAGGGTGGTCCCCAGAGATAACCAGACCTGTGACATGGGAAATATCAGCTACTAACCAAGCCCCAACTTCGTCTGCAATCTGTCTAAACTTGGCAAAATCCATTTCAAAAGGATAGGCAGTATTACCTACTACTATCACTTTGGGTTTGTGTTTTTTTGCTAGAACTTTGAGGGCCAAAAAGTCCACCCTGGCATCTTCCCCTACTCCATACTGAACCGAGTTATAAAAACTTCCAGAAGCAGTAACTACGGGATGGCCATGGGTTAAGTGGCCACCCATTGCCAGCTTCAAGCCCATTAATGTGTCTCCAGGGTTCATTAATGCCATGTAGATGGCCAGATTAGCTGGACTACCAGAATATGGCTGAACATTGACATACGGCACACCAAACAACTGCTTAACTCTCTCCTGGGCCAAAACTTCAATTTGATCAATGTACTGATTGCCCTCATAGTAACGTCTGCCCGCATATCCTTCGGAGTATTTGTTAGACAGACAAGAGCTCAAGACTTGTGATACTTCTGGTGACGTATTATTTTCTGATGGAATTAAACCAATTTTATGGGTCTGACGCAACTTCTCTTTTTCAATTAGGTCAAGTATTTCGTCTGAGGAGGTTTTGTTGTTTGTCATAGGTTAGAGATGATTCTACTATACATAACAAAATTATTTCTAATGATACTGAAAAACTGGTGAAGCGAGTTTTAAAAGAATGGTGTATATTTTGGCATACAAAATATATAAATTACTATATAAATATGTCAAATATACTAGAAACAGGACTATGCCGTTTAAAAGAGATGGTTAATGATAAGGGGAAAATTGCCAAAGAATGGGCTCGTCCAAAACGAGAAGCTCTAACCGAAAAGTATCTAAATGTACTCAAGTGGGGTGTTAATCTTGAGATAGAATTTAATGATATCAATGAAGCACAAAGCAGAGAGTACTTAAAACAAACTCTAGATTTCCTTGAAGAAGGAGGTGGCGTCATCATTCCCCTTGTCCCACACAGAGGGACCATGGACTCGCTTGTTCTCTACTGGGTTATTAATCAATACTTAAAACCGTTTGTACATGCCATCATTACTTCGATTAAGTTTGAGATCCAAAGAGCTTTTTCCAGAGCTAACATCACCGAAAACATGGGTCAAGTCTCCAACAGAGGCATAGGTTTCTTCATGAGAACTTTGTTTAACCTTAACCCCAGATCAATCAGATACGCAGTCGTCCAACTTTACTTAATAAAAACACTTGTGTTAAGTATAAACAAAACAAGAGCTGAAAAATTCAATGATACAAAAATGAGACAGTTGTATCGTGCTTTGTCCAAGGGTAAGTTGATCGTTGGGTTTATGCCAGAAGCCACCAGAGATGATCGCAACATGGGTTTGTTAAGAGCTGTCCCCAACTGCTTCGCAATTTCAAGAGCTGGTGATACTCGAATCTTACCTCTGGTAGTTGACTCAACAAACTTTAAGTCCGATAAAAAAATCTTTTCAAGATCACAAAAATCTACCACCCGATTCAGTCTAGCTGAACCTTTCACTTATAAGGACGCCAAAGAACAGGTTGGTCATTTTTACTTCACTAACAAAGTCGTTAAATACAGTACCGAACGCAATCCAGTTACAGAGGGTGAAGAATTAAATGCAGATGACATTGTCATGCGAAGAATAGCCCAAAATATGCCAAATGACGATCGAGGTGTGTATAGAAAAGAGTGTATCAGGAGAAAATCTTTTGATAGGGAAAGGCATCCTCTTGTTCGAGACCAATCTCAACATGCTCCCCACTCCTCGGATGCCGAAACTCCAACTTTACAGCGCTCAAAACCTGGCCATCTGTCCAGAGTCTATCCATCTTCAACCGCTTGCGACCAAGATATAGAGGGTCACCAACTAAAGGGTGTCCTGTAGCATTCATGTGAACCCGTATCTGGTGCATTCTGCCAGTTTTTGGTTGGCATTTTACCCAACTAAAACCTTGTTGATAAGTTTTTTTCATTTGAGCTTTAGCGTCACTTAACTCATCTGTAGAAAAACTATTCATCTCCCCCACTCTAGCCATGATTTTTTCCAACAGATTTTCTGTAAACGGCAGTTTTTCTGTGACTTGGTAGTTAGTTTCTGCCTTGCGACCACCGGCTTGAACTACAATTTTCTTGAAGTTGCTTTTGGATCTACCCAAAGGAAAGGTTAGAGTCCCCTCTTCTGGATCTAGTTGTCCATGAACTAAGGTCATATATTCTTTTTTAGTCTGTCTCTTTTTAAACTGGTCTAAAAGAGCCACTAGAGCTCCCGGGTTTTTTGCCAACACCATGACTCCGCTGGTATCCTTGTCTAATCTATGGACTATACCCCAACGAGAAGAAAATATTTCCTCTGGAGTGCCATACATATCGTCAAAATCTGCGGGAATTAATTCCCGCATATCTTCTTTGGAAACCAAACTCTCAAACCATTTTTCACCCGACTCTTCGCTCACAAACTTAGCTAGCCTGCTTTCTACCAGATAGTTGGCCATCCAAGCTTGAACTGTTTCACCTCTGGCAGTCTTGGCTTCATTGGCCACTACACCAGCTGGCTTATCAATCACCAACACATCTTTATCTTCAAACAATATTTTCATGGGTTCTATTATAACTGCAAATATCATTTTCTTTCTGATGACCTGATAATTCGGCACACAAATATAATTAGCTTGCAAAACCAATAAACTTGCAAACAACAATCATCGGATACGTTCGCTTCAAACAGATAAACTTTTCAAGTTTAAGAACTCACTCGGACGAATTAAACTCCAAGCATTAAGCTTTGTAATGTGGATTAATGTTTAATTTCGTACGCTCCTCAAATTGTGTTTGACAAGTTTATTGGTTTATAGGTTTGAATTTTCTAAAATGCACTTTCTTCCCCCACATCTCCACTACCAAACCCAATATCCCAATCCCTATCATCCAGTCTGCCAAATTATTGGTTAAATCAGTCATGGGCAAAGGTAACCAGTCTTGAACCCCACCCCAAACAAATCTATCGATAATATTAGATAATCCTCCAGCTAAAATTAGCACCATAAATGGTGAAGTAACTTTTTTCTTAATATATAAACCAAGTAAACCAACCCAGACGCCTAACAATACCCCAGCTTGAACCTCTCCCAAACCCCCTGCCAAACTAGAATTAATCACCACTACCCCATCTCCATTCTGCCCCAACCACCACTTACTAACTTGATCAATGCCAACTAACAAAACAAAACTAAACCAATAAAATTTAGACTTCATGACTGGGTTTAACTTGAGTGTTTTTTTCCAACCTACCAGCTCTTCTAGTCATGATCAGACTGCCCCAAATAATTATTCCCAAATAAAGCCAACTGTCTGCTGGTTGATTAAAAATCACCACAGTAGAAGCTTGAAAAAAGCTTCTGCCAAACAAAAATAATCCGGCTAATATCACGAAAGCAGATAACAAAAAGCCAGTTTTAGCTGCTTTTTTTCCTTTGCGATACCAACCAAATGCTCGGTAGTGATACTCGGTCCACGTGAGGTATGGAGTAAGAGCAAAAAAGAAGCCTGCTGTATAGAGCTGATTGGGATGGTGAGGTTCCATCTGCCCCGGAAAAGTCATACCCCATGGTAAATAGGTAATGCCTCCAGATCCCACACCAGACAAAAATAATCCCAGATGTAAAACACCCAAACCAACAGTCAAAGAAGTCACCCAAAGATCTAGAATTTCAAACTCGTCCCATTTGTTTTTTTTACTAGCTCTAACCATCCATAATCCAGCACAGATCACTCCCAAACCCAGATACATACCAGGCACTCCAGAAACATCTATCCAACTATTCAAATTAAATCCAAACACTCCAAAGTTCAAAATGATAAACCCAAGTCGTGAGCTGACTACTCCCACCAACAAAGACATCAGAAAAGCATCAAATAGCTGATCTTCCATGTAGTGTTCTTCTTTGCCTCGTCTCCAAAAAATAAAAGCCATCACAAACATAGCTAACCCACTCATAAAACCTAAGGACTTGAGCGTTAACGGTCCTACTGTTAGTAAATTGGGCCACATATATGGCTATTGTACCTTAGACTTGTGACGAAATAAGAAAACGACTATTTATGGCATCTTTTATGCATTTTCGATGCTTCTTCTTCCTCAAGTAAGACAGGCTACTATCGTCATCAGAATCAACGAAAATGTTATAAAATCTATACATAATTAATTCGTTCTTTATTTCACTACAAGTCTTAGACTTGTGACTATGCAGGAAGTGAGGTGCTAGTAGATTGGATTGCAATAGGCTGAATAGCTCCCAACCCTCTACTCAACAACTCTCCACGACTCTCCACCCAAACAATGGCTCTTTGCATAATTGACCTTTGCTCCTCATCCTTGCCCTTCTTCATGTTAAATTTGGAAAGAAATTTTTCCTTTAGTAAACCTACAGAAGGATCGATTTGACTTGTACTTGCAACCTGGGTTTTTGCCAAATCATGTTGTTTTATTTCTTCTTCCAAAGCAATAAGTTGAAGCTTCAACATTAATGAAAACTCACTCAGCCATTGTTTTGTAGCCTGTGAGTATTCTTCAAGTTTGCCTGCAGATTGCCTAGCATCTGTTTTAGCTAGAGATTCTCTGCTTGCCAACTTCATAGCCATAGGTAACGCCAACAGTGATAACGGCTTTCCAAACTTTAAGCTTAACTCACTAGCTGCCACTTGCTCCTCAATTGTTTCCATAAGACTTTGGGCACCAATCGCAACTTGTGACAACAAATTAGGAAATCCTTGAAAAATATTGGTAAATCCTCTTAAAAGTTTGCGAACATGTTGCTCTAGATCGTAGAGCATAATTTGACTTGAACCTTCCAAGTCACGTGTCGTGCCAATTGCTTGGTCTTCAATCACACTCGGTCGGGGATTTTCCCCTCCATAAAAATCCGCAAATACCTGTCTTGATGTTTTGTTTTCCATCATACTTACCTTTTCTACCGTGGAAAGAAATAAATATATAATTACCTATACTTTGGCTACAAAAAAACTCCCTTTCGGGAGCATCAGAATCGGTCAAAAAACCAAATCCACTCGATGCTCGTCAAGATTCTTGTAGCTGAAGATCGGACTTATCCCAATTAGGAATCACCGTTGCGGCACAGTTGCAGATTTACACTACATTCCACAGCACAAACAAATTAACACACAATTGAGAGTTTAAGCAATCACTGAATGTGTGCCGAGAGAGGGAATCCCCGCGTTCGCTTCGCTGCGGGGTAAACTTCTCTTCCTTCTTCTTGTGCCGAGAGAGGGAATCCCCGCGTTCGCTTCGCTGCGGGGTAAACTTCTCTTCCTTCTTCTCTATACAGTTCGATATTATCAGCTAACGCTGATTTTATCGAACTGTGCCGAGAGAGGGAATCGAACCCTCACGAGGTTGCCCTCATAGGTTTTTGAAACCTACGCGTCTACCAATTCCGCCACCTCGGCGTTGAGCAGATCAATTATATCAGGCAACTTGCCTTTTGACATAGATGTGTGCATAGTATTTATCATATGGAAGTTGGTAAAGCCATTTTTGAGACAATTTTTTCGGTCAACAGCATCTGGTCTGTGGTGGCTAGAGGCGTACTCTGGTTTGTAATCGCTACTGTCATCATCATCAGTACAGACTCACCCCATCCACAACAATCTCTCAAGAAAATGAAGTCAAATCTAGGATTCTTAATGATGTTTTTGGTTCTCTCAACCAGCCTCATGTATCTCTTGTTTGGTTTCTCTCCCACCGGCTAATTATCGCTTCATCTCCATCCCATAGAACTTAACTCTCTCACCTCTAAAGTAGAAATCTATGTCACCCATAGCTCCATTTCTGTGCTTGGCAATCTTTAGGTTAATCGACTCTCTCACTCCATCGTCTTTGCGATATAAAAACATGACTACATCTGCATCTTGTTCGATAGATCCAGACTCACGCAGATCGGACAGTTGGGGTACACGTTCACCCCTACTCTCAATGGCCCGAGACAGTTGGGACAAAGCCAAAACTGGAATCTTTAACTCTCTAGCTACGTTCTTTAATCCCTGGGATATCTCTGCCACTTCTTGGACGCGATTATCTCTGGTCCTGCCATGAGCCAGTTGCAAGTAATCTACAATAATTAAATCTAGGTGCTGTTCTGCCATTAGTCTTCTAGCTTTGGTTCGCATATCATAGATGGACATACCCGGAGTATCATCGATAAAGATGTGAGCATCGGCCAAAACTCCCATAGCATCGGACAGTTTCAAAAAGTCTTGCTGATCCAATCTACCAGTTTTTAGTCTCCAAGCGTCGATATCTGCTTGAGATACTAACAACCTATCTACCAGCTCCTCCTTACTCATTTCAAGAGAGAAAAAACCTACCTTTTTCTTGGCGGTGACTGCTATATGCTGGGCAATATTTAATGCAAAAGCTGTCTTTCCCATACCCGGTCTGGCGGCCAAAATAATTAAGTTAGATGGCTGAAATCCAGCCAACATTCTGTCTAGATCGGCAAAGCCAGAGGGAACGCCTCTCAACTCACTGCCAGATTTCTGTAACTCGTCCAGTCGTTCAAAACTCTCCACCAAAGTGTCTTTAAGAGAAATGAAAGACCGGGGATTGTGAATCTCGGATAGACTAAATATTCTCTCCTCTGCCATATCCATTAAATCTGGAGCTTCCTTACTTTCATCAAAAGCTAGCTCGGTCACTTCTCCGGACAAGGAAATCAATTGGCGTTTGGTGTAGTAGTCGGCCACCATCTGGGCATACTGTCGCACGTTGGCAGAGGTGGAAACCGCATTGGTTAACTGGGCAATATAGCTAGCTCCACCCGCGTTCGTGGTCTTCTTCATCTTTTTTAGCTGACCAGTTAGGGTAACGGCATCTATAGCCATCCGCTTTTCATACAAAGTCTGCATGGCTTCGTATATCATCTGATGTTTTGTATCGTAAAAACTCTCGGGTCGTAAAATCTCTGCCACTTTTACAATGGCGTCGGCATCAATCAAGATAGAACCCAAGACCGATTGCTCGACCTCTATATCTTGTGGTGGCATTTTATTAATACTCATAGATTTCCTGCAAAATAAGTAAACGATTACTTCCGTTTTCTTTTAATAATTTTAGTTAAAAGCTCAAGCTATTAAACTTAAGCTATTTGGGCAGTTAGAACCTGAAGCTCTGTTTCTTCGGGCAAAGAGTTTCTTGAAATTTCCAGTTTATCTACAGGTGTCACTTCCCTACCAAAAGCTTTGACAAAGTCTTCGACTGGAGCCAGTTCTTCATACATTTTTTTATCATGACGAGCTGTTTTGTAGTGCATAGGAATCACAATACTTGGCTCCAAAGATCTGGTAACTTTCATAGCCAGCTCTGGACTCAAAGTATGCATTCCTCCCACTGGACAAAGTAAGATGTCAATACTGCCTATAGCTTCTATTTGCCCAGTAGTTAGTTCTTGACCCAAATCACCCAAGTGACAAACTCGTAGCTCATCTATTAAAACCGTAAAAATGTAGTTGCTTTTCTTTTCCTCTTCTTCTGCACCATGCTTGGTTTCTACCCCAAACACACTCAGGCCACAAACTTCATACTCTCCTGGCTGGGTAATTAAAAAGGGGTTCTTTCTTCTAGCTGTGCCGCTCACCAAAGAAGATGCCGAGTGATCCAAATGGTCGTGACTAACAGTAATAATATCTGCACTCACGTTAGGCATATTAAAACCTATATCACTCACATAAGGATCGGTCACCACTACACCTCTTTTTCCCTTAAGTTTAAATGCAGAATGTCCCAAGTATGTTAAGATCATGTGTTCTCTTTCGTGTGGTTAATAATACCACTCCTACTGTATAATAACCACCTTGCTATGCAAAAAGAAGTTTTAATTTCAGTTATCATTGGCATTAGTTTAGGCCTCATTGTGACATACGGAATTTATCAGGTTAAGAAACAAGTGACAAGCCCTACTCCCACCGATGTAACTGCAGAAATGGACTCAAATGAAAATGACCTTATTGAAACAGGTCTGATGCTTACCTCCCCCGAAGATGGATTAGTTCAAGAAAAAAGCCAGATTAAAGTAGCTGGCACAACTATTCAACCAGAATCTTTTGTAGTAGTTTTCGTAGACAACCAAGAAACAATTTTACAAAGTGACAGTACTGGCGGGTTCTCTACCAACCTAGAACTAACCGATGGCGAACACGTCATCACCGTAGTTAGTGTCAATCAAGATGGCTGGACAGAAACTGCAGAAAGACTAGTTGTAATTAGCGATCTGTTTTCTCAAAGCCAACTACCTGCCACTACCACAGCTCAAATTCCAGCCGAAGAGGGAGAGGAAGAAGTCGTTAAAGAAGCCACCACTCAGGCTATTCTAGATAGGATTAACAAAAAACTTACTCAAGAAGAACAAGAACAGCTAGACAAAACCATAGAACAACTGGCCGTTAAACGAGGTGCCATGATTGGTCAAGTGGAAAGGGTAACCGAGGAAGCATTAACTATCACCACCACTCAAGGGACAGTCATCCTAGCCACAGACGAAGAACTGGAAATAAAGAAATCCAACAAAGATATTGCCTTAGATCAAATTGGAGTAGATGACTGGTTACTGGTCATGGGTGTGACTGATGGCACTCAAATTACCCCAGAATACATATTTGTTTCTAGCACTACCCTTAGACCCAAGCCTCACTCTGTGGTCCTGGGGACTTTGAGTGAAATAAACAAATCTAGTTTATCCGTAACCAGTAGAGCCGATGGTGAGATTACCAATTTCAACATCTCCAACAAAACCGAGTATCAAGACGTGGATGCTAAAGACGCCAAGTTAAATCAATTTTCTACAGACCTGACAGTCTTAGGAATTGGTTATGAGGAAGTCAATAAGACAGAGACAACTCAAGTTTTGACTACATTAAGGGCGTTGGCGGTGTTTGAGGATTAAAGTTTTCTTTTGTTAATTCTCCTTGATTTTCTCTTCTGATGGTGTTTACACCGAGCAAAGTCGATGTGGACCGAAGGGGAGTCGAACCCCTGACCTCTGCAATGCGAATGCAGTGCTCTACCAACTGAGCTATCGGCCCTACTTCTTTCCCCTCTTCCTCTTCTCCTTCACTCGATTAAACAACTTGCCACTTTTAAGAGAACCAATGGCTTCCTTAACTTCTTCTAGCGGGTACTTGGCTTCGTTCTTCTTCATCTTCCTAGCAAAAGCTTTTTCTAGATCTATATCTAGCTCGGCACTCATTAAAACTAACCAAAACAACACATCAGCCATCTCATCTGCAATGTCTTCTTTAAATTCCTTTTGGTACTCTTTAAGCTCGTCATCCTTTAGATATTGAAAGTGTTCTGCTAGCTCCCCCGCCTCAACCAACATACCAAGCACCAAATCTTTAGCTCCATGAAACTGGGCCCAGTCCCGGTCATCTCTAAACTTTAAAACTTGTTGTTGGAGTTTTTTGAAAGTATCCATAATTAACTCGTTCTTTATTTCACTACAAGTCTATTCTATACCACAAAAACTCACCTCAAGATGGTAAACTATGCATATGTCAAACAAAACACCGCAAACCCTCAAAGGTTTTCGTGACTTCTTGCCAAGCCAAAAGCGCAAGCGGGATTTTACTGTCCAAAAACTAATAGAAGTGTTTGAACAATTTGGATTTGAGCCACTAGAAACCCCTACTCTGGAGTACGCAAAGCTTCTGACTGGTAAGTATGGAGACGAGGCAGACAAACTACTCTATACTTTTGAAGATCGAGGTAAACGAGAGGTGGGTTTACGCTACGACCAAACTGTACCTACAGCTCGAGTTTTAGCTCAATACCAAAACCAACTACCCAAGTTCTTTAGACGCTACCAAATTCAAAACGTATTTAGGGCGGACAAACCTCAAAAAGGTCGTTATAGAGAGTTCATGCAGTGCGATATTGATATCTTTAACAGCACCTCTCCCATCGCAGACGCAGATATCCTGGCCTGCACATACAACTGCTTACTTAATCTAGGTTTTAAACAAGTTAAATTATTGGTAAACGATAGACAAGTATTGCTTAACACTCTTGAACCATTTGCCACAGACAAACTAGATGTCATGTCTATTATCCAAAGTATCGATAAACTTGACAAGCTCTCTCCCAGTCAAGTAGAAACAGAACTAGTCAGTAAGGGCTTAGCTCCAGAAAATGCCAAACAAATTTTAGATAACATTAGCTCTGCCAAAATATCTAAAAGTTTACAAGAAATAATCTCTCTCGCCCAAAACTTGGGAGTTAATCCAGATGATATCCAGTTTGTACCTACCCTAGCCAGGGGTCTCGATTACTACACTGGCATGATCTTTGAAGTTAAGATTCCAGAATATTCTGCAGGTTCTTGTGCAGGTGGCGGTCGTTACGATAACTTAATTGAAGATCTAGGTGGGCCAGATACTCCAGCAGTAGGCGTAGCTTTTGGTTTTGACCGTGTAGTAGAAGCAGCAGATGAAGCAGGTCTTTTACCAAGTAATCCAGCCACTTCCAACGTTTTAGTCACAGTTTTTGACAACAATACAATGAATAAGTCACTGGAAATTGCATCACTCCTACGGCAGGCAGGCATTAAAACAGAGGTTTACCCAGATCTAGACAAACTGGCCAAACAATTCAAGTTTGCAGGTCAAAAAGGCATTCCTTTTGTGATTGTGATTGGCGAAGAAGAGCTTAAGCAAAATCTAGTAACTCTCAAGAATATGGCAACTCGAGATCAATCGCAGCTCACTCTAGAAGAAGCCATCACCAAAATTAGAAGCTAATTTTAATTATCCCTTAACAATAATTACGATCATGATACAATACTATCCTCGAGATTGAGGAAAAATATGAAAAAAAACATCCACCCCAATTGGCACGACGATTGTCAGGTTAAGTGTACCTGTGGCAATACTTTTGTAATTGGCTCTACCGCCAAGACTCTAGAAGTAGATATCTGTAACGAGTGTCACCCCTTCTTTAGCGGAGAAATGAAATTCGTAGACCGTCAAGGTAGGGTTGATAAGTTCAAACAAAAAATGGAGCATGCCAAAAAGAAAAGTGCTACTCAACAAAAATCAAAAACTGCCAAACCAAGTGGTCCAGTTAAGTCATATCGCCAGATATTACAAGACAAGCAATCAACTTTACGCAAAGCTAAATCAACAACTCCAGAAGCAAAACCAAAAAGTTAGCTCATCTATTATCATGCACTCTCTTCCATTTCGGGAGAGTACGGTATGATAAGTTTACCTATGCAAAACCCTTACCAAGTCCAGATAGATGAACTGAAACAACAGTTGGCAGATACCAAGTCAATGCTAGATGATCCTCAAATGCAGGAGTTAGCTCAAGCAGAGATCAAGAAACTGGAAACAGAGCTTGAATCCCTGGAATCGGCAGCTACTCAATTTTCTACCACCAGCTCAAATGATCCAGATGCGGTAGATGCCACCCAAAGCAAAAGTTGCACACTAGAGTTTAGGGGTGGAGCTGGAGGTGACGAAGCCAAGATTTGGTCCGAAGACTTGAAGAGAATGTACATGAGGTTTGCAGAACAACACAATCTTAAAACCAGTGTCATCGATGACACGATTATCAAATTGTCTGGCAAAGTTGAAGTGGAACTCACCGATGCAGATGGTCAAACCAGTACCCAACTTCTAACTGCCTACCAACTACTTAAATATGAGTCTGGCGTTCATAGAGTGCAACGAGTACCTGCTACCGAATCTCAAGGTAGAATTCATACTTCAACTGCTACCGTAGCAGCCCTACCAGAAGTTCATCAATCAGCAATTGAAGTTAGACCAGACGATCTAGAATGGCAGTTTATGCGTTCGTCTGGAGCTGGTGGTCAAAGTGTCAACAAAACTTCTAGTGCTGTTCGTTTAACCCACACCCCTACTCAAATAGTGGTCACCGCTAGAAGTGAAAGAAAACAAACTCAAAATAGAGAGATTGCCCTCAACCTACTCCGATCTCAACTCTGGCAGATAGAAGAAGATGAACGCCTAGCCACTATCGGTGATGCTCGAAGTGCGATTGGTAGAGCTCAAAGATCGGAAAAGATCCGCACCTACAACTTCCCTCAAAACCGAATTACAGACCACAGAACTAAACAAAGTTGGCATAATTTGCCTGTAGTTTTGGATGGCGCCCTACTGCCCCTGCTTCAAGATTTGATTAGTGAAATAGAAAAATAACCTTCTACGGTGAAAAACTTGGAAATGACATTAGACCTTGTCATTCTCAATCTCGACAAAGTCGAGTTGGGAATCCAGGATTAACATTGCTAACCTGACTGGATCCCCGCTGCTCCCCGCCATCCGCCAGCCGGCGGAGGCGGGTCGCACGAGGATGACGTTTTATTCAACCACGTTTGCTTGAAGCACTACTTCTACCGTCTTTTCTTCGGTATCTCTAAAGTAGAGAATAACTATTTTATCGCCCACCCTCTTACTGTTCAATACTTTAGCTAAATCGCTATTCTTCAAGCTATTTCCATCTATAGCAATTACAATATCTCCAGGTCTCAAGCCAGCCACTTCTGCTGTTGACCCCGTTGCAATTTCTACAATATATGCTCCCTGTGGTACTTCATTATATTTTGCAGCCTGCTCACTGATCATTCTGTAGACAACTCCCAACTGTGGTCTTTCAAACTGACCTGTCTCATTAAAGTTATCTATTGAAGCTCTCACTATGTTGATAGGTATAGCAAAACCAATATTCTGGGCTCCTTGAGATACGGCTACATTAACCCCAATCACTTCTCCACTGGAGTTAATTAGCGGTCCTCCAGAATTACCTGGATTAATGGCTGCGTCGGTCTGGATGACATTTTCCAGATTCTCTATCTTAGATACTCCATCTCCTGCCGTAATACCTCGACCTAAACCAGAAATCACTCCAGTTGTGACAGTGTGGCGAAACTCACCTAGAGCAGTTCCAATTGCAATTACGCTCTCTCCCACTCTCAATAAACTAGAATTCCCTAAGGGCAACACAGCTGCCTGCAAACCCTCTACTTTGATAATAGCTAGATCATTGGTGGGATCCCGATATATCTTACTCACCTCATACTCATTATCCAGTGTGTCAAACACTTGGTACTGGGCGGTTGCATCTGCTACTACGTGCTTATTGGTCACTACCAATCCAGACTTATCCACCACAAAACCTGTACCAATATCTTGTTGCACCTCCTGCGTTTTACCTTGAGTGGGAAGATTGAAACCAAAGGGACCAAAGTTGAAAAAGGAGCTAGAATCAAAAACCTGCTCTTGTTTCTTAATAGAAACAGTCACCACAGATTGGGAAGCAGCCTCCACCACATCTGGGATAGAAAGCTCTCCTCCTTTGTTTAGTAGCTCCATCAAGGGTGTGCTGTCTTCTTGGACTACTGGCGACTTAAGTTGAGCAGTTCTAGTTCCCATCAGCCAATCAATAGGCTTAATATTAAAAACTCTATCTGATATTGCTCCTAGAAAAAACGAAGCTAGCAAAACCACAGATACACTTAACCCCAGAAGAAATGATTTGGCAGATTTATCTATCACAAAGACTGTTTTACAACCATATTGGATAACAGTCAAGTCTTTAACCGACTTAACAAATTCTGCACCATTGTTACAAATGAAAATGCACCCCCTGTTTCTCGTGCCTCTCCAGTGCGAGCATCAGTATACTCAGAAAAAGCTTCGCCGACTTTCCTCAAAGCTTCAGGAGTAACCGGTTCAGTATCCAAGGCTTTACGAGCTTTTACGAGATCTTCCTCGGTAGCGATCTTTCTTTTGCTTCTTAGGTCTTGTTCCGTCATTTTTCCTTTCGGTTATTTCTAATTGCTTTTAGCAATATTACTAACTACTACTTGATAGTATCATGTTCTATCAACTCTACAATAGACTTGTAGTGAAATAAAAAACGAGATAATTTTGGATAGATTTTATAGTATTTTCGTTGTTTCTGATGACGATAGTAGCCAGAGCTACTTGAGGAAGAAGAAGCATCGAAAATGCATAAAAGATGCCATTAAGTAGTCGTTCTATTATTTCGCTACAAGTCTAATTAGTGCTTTATAGAAAACTATAACTGATACAATCCCCTACCCTAGTTTACTTTCCTAAAGTCCGGACCGCCTCCAGCAATACCTCATCTTGCTTGGTGTCTGGATTGTCTTTTGCTTCCACATCCACCTCCAACCCTTCTTTGTGGATCCAGCTTCCACCAGGTAGTAACCAACGAGCAATAGTGATATGCAAGCCACCACCGTTTGAAAGCTTTCTTCTATCTTGAACTGTACCTTTGCCAAAAGTTCTCTCACCCACCAATTTAGCTCCCAGCTGGTCACGCAAAGCTCCAGCTACTATCTCTGAAGCACTGGCACTACCTCTATTAACCAAAACTACTACTGGCAAATGTGACAGTCTAGCTCCACCTCTGGCAGAAAAGTCTTGTTGAGTATACTTGCCTTTTTGAGATACTACCGTCCCAGACTTGATAAACTCACTGGCTACGTCGATAGCTCCATCAAAGAAACCCCCTGGGTTGCTCCTCATATCCAACACCACTCCATCCAAGTCTTCACTAACTAAAATTTGATTAACTATCTTGTCCCATTCACCATTTGTTCTCTCACCAAATCTATACAACTTGATCTGAGCTACAGATTTGCCACCCAACTCTACAAACTCCAACTCGCTAGACTTCACCACAATCTCACCTCTGATAATAGATGCTTCAAACGGTTCACTAGATTCTCCAGGTCTAAACAAGGTTAAAGTCACAGTACTGCCCAAAGGTCCTCGTATTTCATCCACTGCCCTAGTTAGTGACCAACCAGTAGTTTCTTCGTCAAAATCTCGTTCTAGATCTGTCACTTTTAAGATTAAATCTCCAGATTTAACTCCAGCTAACTCTGCCGGAGAATCTTTGAGTGGTGCCACTACAGCCAACGTACTCTCTATATAACCCAGCTCTATACCTACTCCATAAAATGAGCCAGCCAGATCCTCTCCAGACCTTTGATTATCTTTGGGAGGTAAGTACATAGTATATGGATCGCCCAAAGACGCCGCTAGGCCACTTATAGCTCCATCTACCATAGTGGCATTATCCAGTTTTTCTGGCTCCAAGAAATCTTGTTCCAGATACTGCCATGTCTCCCAAAAGTTAGTTAGGTCTGGTTTTTCATCTTGTCCATTAGGTACAGACAACAAATTAGATAAGGTGGTGCTGTTACTTGAATCTAGATTAAGCTTGTCTGCAAAGTATTTTTCTACCAAATGATATCTATACTGGCCCAACATCCCCACCCCGATTAAAAGTACGGCAATTAAAAATCGTAAAACTTGCAGAATCCTCGACATGTTCCAATTGTACCTGTCAAATGCCAGGGCTCAAAGGGCAATCTAACGCAGAGTTTGAGTAAATGGTAAAAGTGCCAAATGACGGGCTCTTTTGATCTCTGTAGCCAAACGTTTCTGGATTTTTTGGGACAAGTTGGTGACTTCTCTTGGCAAAATCATGCCTTGTTCGGTCACAAACTGAACCAAAATTTCTGGTTGTTTGTATGTAAACGTAACGTTAGTAGGCAGTTTCCTGCGAATAAAACGTGGTTTTCTAATCATATACTACTCCTTGCTCGACTTATCTTTGATACTAATCCCTAAAATGGAATGTCGTCGGCGATATCTTCTACTTGGACTTTATCATCTTTGACTTGACTTTCGACCTTCTTTTTTGAAGTCTTTTTTGGCTTCTTGTTGTCATCACCGGCTGGATCGCTTCCTGCAAAGTCATCTGCGGATACTGGCGCTTCATTGGAGTTGCCACCACCAGAATAACTTTGACCAG
>Ga0233431_1000286_pt1 | contig 117485 bp, 96 predicted proteins | sample SI_118_April2016_FD_179867 | JGI IMG/M metagenome (GOLD analysis project Ga0233431, IMG submission 179867) | Seawater microbial communities from Saanich Inlet, British Columbia, Canada - SI_118_April2016_200_MG | ecosystem: Environmental > Aquatic > Marine > Inlet | place: Canada: British... | reverse complement strand
ACTCCTACACGCTAGTTCAGGAACATTTCGACGGAAAAACGAAATTATATGAATGTGAAGTTCGAATGAAACACAAGTGTGGAGATTGGATTTGGATAAAAGATATAGGAAGCGTTGAATCAAGAAAACAGCAAATCATTGATTAAGATGAATGCCGAAAATAGTCCATATTCGCAATCAAACAGGATGAACACAACATTCCAATTGCTACCGGTAACAGATCTTTTCGAGATGAACGACAAAGGAAAACCTTATATTCAATATACAATTTTTGTAAGAAATTCTGATTGGGCAGAACCAATGAGTGAATAGATAGAGACCAACGATTTATAAAAACAAACTTAATAATTCCACAATTTTGAAAGCTAACATATTTTTATCGCAGAAAGTCTAAAACTGTTATTTGAAAATTATTAATGGAAAATGAAAAATCTTGATGAAAGATTTTGATTTGACAATATACAAGATAATTTAGTTCAATTTAAAACAGACAAACATAAAAACAATGGAGCAAAGAGACTATATCTTGAGAGAAATTGAAAAAATTGAACTTATATTGAGAGCAATTCGACAAAATATTCTTGGTGGTCAGGATAGATTAGCAATAAATATTGAGAAACAAGTTGATGATGCAAAAGGAATGTTATTAAACGAGTTAAACTTCGACATTGATAAATTTCTTCTCTTAAACATTGAAGAATCAAATGAATATTTAAGCAATTTCGAAGGATTTAATATTGATAATATTGAACAGCTATCAGAATGTATTTCTCAAATAGGCTTTAGTAACAAATCTGAGCTGTCAAAAAAATACCTTGAAAAAGCACTTCAACTGTATGAACTAATTAATTTGAAAAGCAAAACTTATTCGTTTGAAAGGGAAAGGAATATTATGAAAATAAAAAATGCACTTTAGTACAATCTATCTATGATTCTTGAAAACATGAATAAATTCAAAGAATCAAAAATGCCTTGGCTAAACAACACTCAAATGATCTTTGAAGGGGCAACATACTCATAAAATACGGTGAGTTTTTAACCCTGAAAATCCGTGTTCAATATAATATACATAGAACCAGACAAAGTTTCCCTAATGAGGGTATCGACACGTTTGAGAATATGGCTGAAAAAGGATGAATTGTAACAGATAGAGTTGTAAAAGAAGAAATGGGAGGAACTATTGATTTAGAAAAAAATGTATGGACTATTCCTCTAAAAGGTAGTAAGTAAATTATAATAAAAGCTGCTAACATTAAAGAATTTGACGACCACTTGGCTCACAGCTTATAAGTTAATTGATTGGTATAAAAAGGATTATGACGGATTAATAGTATATAAAATTCTTTGCTCTTTATCATTATATTGGATAAATACTCGCTTGTCTAATCTATACCATCCATCAGATCTTCCATTCCATCCCATATTCAGGTGAATATAGAAGTGATTCTTTTTGAACTTATATCCATCAATCACCATTGCATGCCCAAACTTTCTTTTTGAGTCCTCTACATAGTATAACATTGGACGTTTATTATCAATTTCATTTTGTATAAGAATAACAATACTATCGAACTTAGTCTCTAATTCTGTTTGATTATATTCGTAAAAATTAACTTTACAATCATAATGCTTTTCCAATATGGCTTCTATCTCCTCCTTTTCCCACAAATAACTACCGGATCCAAAATCTTTCTTAATTATTGTTGCAGTACAAAAACTATACATTGCAACATCATTTATGAGGTTTTGAGAGGTTTTTTGGTCAAGCTTCTCAGGAAATTTTCTTGAACTAAAATGTACAGTATCAATATTAATCTTGATTTTATTATTATTACTCAAAGTATAATTTATTTGTCCTTTTGGGAAAAGACTATGAAAGTAAAAAATTTGAGCAAATGCAGTTGACCAGCACCCTATCATTCCATTGTCTGGACTGTACTTTGCATAAAGTCCTTTTTGATGCCAGTTTGTATTTAATAAAGGAGAAGTTTCTACTTCCTTTATTTCCTGACTCATAACTGAATAAGTAGAGGAAATAAACAAAAATAAAATAATTAAATGTGCTTTAGTCATAATACGTTTTTAATTCGGCATACATATATTTCAATAACTGTCTTTAAAAAAAGTCAAAAATAAATAAGATTTTCAACCGTATTTGTCAATTAATTCTAAATAGCCTTAAAAAATGTTAAATCCAAATTGAATTTTCATTTCAGGTTTTTAGTAAGTTAGCTAAAAAATAAATATATACGATGGACAATTGTGACACAAAACTTTCAAACACCTGATTTTAAACAAAATGCAATTTGTAAAAGAACTATATTTCAAACATGTAGCAGTTTTAAGAGTATTCTTAATAGTTGTTTTTAAAAGTAAAAAAGATTTTGCAAATAAAAATATTTTAAAAGTGTAGTGAATTAAAATTACTGCGACTAATTGAATAATTATTAACTTTTAAAATTGAAAACATGGAATCAAAAACCAGATATTTATTAGGATCAATTATAGCAGTAAGTGCAATTGGAATAATTATTCTAAAGTTTATCACTAATGGGGATATTGACAGTTATGTGATGCCTTTTATTCTTCTGTGTCTTTCCGTAATTGTATTTTTGCCAAAAACCAAAAAGGTAAAACCGCAAAAGGAAATTAGCAAAAAATTTCAAAAAGTAATCTTGTCAATAGTTTCGCTTGCTTTAGTTACAGGAATAATCACATTTTTTGCAACATTATTTTAACCAATAATTTCATTACTTTACCTTATGAATAATGAATACTTAGAAGACATATTTATTAAAGAAATATCTGATAATAAAGGGATTATTCATAAGGTATGTAATGTTTACTGCAATAATTCTGAAGAAAAGAAAGACATGATGCAGGAGATAACTCTGCAATTATGGAAGTCTTTTCCCAACTTCAGTAGGAAGTCAACCTTTAGTACCTGGATGTATAGGATTGCATTAAATACAGCAATAACCAACATTCGTAAATCTAAGAATAGCCCAATTTTGGAATCATTGTCTGAAAAACAAAACACTTTGATTGAAAAAGAGGACTTGCCTAATATGGACGAAGAGATAAACAAACTGTATAAGGCAATTGCAAAACTAAATGAAATTGAAAAGGGAATAATACTATTATACCTTGAAAAAAAGACTTACACAGAAATTGGAGAAATTACTGGCTTAAGTGAGAAAAATATTAGTGTAAAAATTGTACGTATTAAATCGAAACTCAAAAAGTTATTATCATAATTTGCAAAAATGGATAGTATAGAAAAAATATGGGAAAAAGGAAATAAAAAAATCTCAGAAGATAACACTTACGATGATGTGTTTATTAGAGAAAGTATTTCAAAAACCTCAATTAGCATAACATCTAAATTGCCTACAATAGTTTGGTTTGGAATTGCCGCATCTCTGATTTCAGCTTTGGTGTTAATTTATAATATTTTCTTCTATTTGAACAACACTCCAATTTTAGCAGCAGTAATATTCCATATTGTTGTTGCTTTATCAATATTTATTTTTTTGATAATTCAATTGAGAGTTATCAATAAAATGGATACCAGAGGATTTGATTTGCACAAACTACTGCTTTATAAAATAAAATACTTTAATACAAAACTTAAATTAATTCAACATTCGGTGGCTCTATCTATTGTTTTAGCAACATTCGGTCTTAACCTTACAATGGAAAATAATGATGGTATATTTGAATTAAATAAAATTTTGATGCTCTCGGTATTCTATATTTTTTCCTATTTGGTAATAATATTCATAAATAAATTCACTCACAATGTTTATTTAAAGCAATTAAGGAATGCATTATTTAATCTTGAAGAAAATACACTTATAAGCCTTGATAAAGAACTAAAGAAACACAATCGGATTGGAAAACTGATTGGATTTGTCATCGCGATTATCTTTTTAATTGGATTGATTTTCCTTTTAGTAAATACAGGTTTTGAAAGGTGATAACAAACTACTAAACACATCACCTAAAAATATTAAAAAGGCAACAAGAAACTACTGAATCGAACTCAGTCCCAATGAAAAATCGTAACTAAACTACATCTTGTGTTTAATACAATTGATAGTTGAAATTTTGCTATATAATTTATCTAAGTTTTTGTTTTACTTATGATTATTGAACTAAAATCATTGCTCTCTCCAAATTTGTTAAACTACATTTTTTTTACATATTTGTATTTTTGAATTATTAAAAAGAATGAATTTTGAAGTAAATTTTGAAAAAGAGTTGAATGAAAAGCTATCTTATGATAGATTTTTTTCAGCAATAGTATTAACAAATTAAAATTAAAAATTATGACAACAGTAAATACTTATTTGACATTTAATGGAAATTGCGAAGAAGCATTTAATTTCTATAAAGCTGCATTTGGAGGCGATTTTGCATTTATCGGCAAATTTAAAGATATGCCTCAAACCGACCCAAATTGCAAACTTGAAGAATCTGAATTAAACAAAATAATGCATATTGCTTTACCTGTTGGGAACACAATGCTCATGGGAAGCGATGCCGGTGGAGAATGGGCAGAAGGAGTAAAAGTAGGGACTAACTTTTCTGTTTCAATAAACACCGATTCTAAAGATGAAGCCGATAGGCTTTTCAATGCACTTTCTGCTGGGGGAAAAGTATTAATGCCTATGAATAAAACTTTTTGGGATTCTTATTTCGGAATGTTTTCAGACAAATTTAACATACAATGGATGGTTAGTTTTGATGCCAATCCTAAATAAAAATAATTATGGGAAACAACGAAAAAATTCCAAAATGGTTCTGGACGCTAACAATAATTAGTTTACTGTGGAATATAATGGGAGTTGGCTCATTTTTTATGCACACATTTATATCTGCCGAAGCACTTGAAGCATTGCCGGTTGCAGAAAGAGAGCTGTATGAAAGTTACCCATTATGGACAGAAATAGTATTTGCCATTGCAGTATTTGGCGGTTTATTAGGAGCCATAGGTTTAGTATTAAAAAAGAAATGGTCTAAATTGGCTTTTATTATTTCATTGTTAGCAATAATTCCGCAAATGACACATAATATGTTTGCAACTGAATCTCTCGAAGTATATGGTCCACAAGCGTCTGTAATGCCCATATTAGTAGTTATTTTGGGAGCAGTTCTAGTTTGGTTTTCTATATTTGGTATTAAGAAAAATTGGTTGAAATAAACTTTGTAAAATATTATCTCAAATTTCACGTATAAAAGCATATTATGTAATCATCTGAGATATAATCTTTTATATTTAAATTTTTCTTTGTGTTTCTTTGTGTCTTCTTTGAGTAACTTTGTGATTCCGATAGTTATCGGAAAGCTATTATACTGAGAAACACAAAGGAAACACAATTCCGATAGCTATCGGGATCTCAGAGATTTTTTTTTATCAAGATGTAATTATTAACTTAATGATAATAACTACTATACAGATTTTTCTAATATTTGCTTCTATACCAAAATGAAATAGAAATGTAAATTTACAAATTTGTGAATCAAGAAATATTAAAGAAGCAACATGATAGATTTGCTCCATATTGGGCAGCAATGATTATTTCATTGGGGACTATTGGGTTGTCAACAATTTGGATCGATTTGGGAGATTTCTGGAAAGCTTATGTATTAGATATGACTGGGCCAGCATGGAATTACATATTGTTTAGGGGACTCTATACAGCTAAAGCAGACAATGCCTGGACTCGTTTTTTTACACCATCAAGAACTTTATTTATTTTTATTTTAGTTTGTTTTGGCATTGAAACAATGCAGTATTTAGAGATTTATGATTCAACCTATGACGTTTGGGATTTGCTTGCTTACTGCTCAATTCTTATTCCATTGTTTTTTATTGATTTAGGATTGATAAGACATAGTAAAATTTCGCCACACAATCAAGCAGTTAGCTAATATTTAAAATTGGGAGAGGTTCATCAAGTAAAAGATAACTTTCCTCCAAAGAGTAGTTTTATAATGCTGTGTTTCAGTTTTTATATAGCATATTTTATCACAACAGCTACTTCATTTGAAATTTCCTGAAAGCTATATGATAAAAGACCAATAATGTGTAGCAACTATATCCATTTACAATCAACCACATCCTAAATTCAACTAATAAATGCAACGTAAGTTCAAATTCGGCTCTAAGTTAGATATTTTGCACGAAATATTATGAATCAGATAGGATAGAAATTTTTGAAGTTTAGTTTTTATTGACAAAAACTCAGTTCCTATAATCTAAATAACTATTGATAAAATATCAATTTTGATGTGCAGTAAATGAAATTTTCTATATTAGCATTAAATGAATTGGATAAGAATTCCTATATTTGTTGAAAAATTATCGGTCTTAGGTTAGAAGCAGGCAAAATAGTTGCCTATCTTAAAATGTTTAATTGAAATTATAATCTTTCAAAATTCCATAACAAAATCCCTTTAAATATGAATTTTCCTAAATACATTCAATTGCTTTTTCTTTTGTCGTTAACTTTTTTCTTACAGGCACAAGAAAACAATATCAAGTATGTTAGCCCTCCAGCATGGATAAAAACCATCGATTTCTCCCCTGAATTTAAAACTGATTTAGACGAAATTAACAACGGCGTTTTATACCTTTTGGTTGACGAACAATTCAATTTTTTGGAACACGAGAGTTATTATCATTTTCTGAAAAAATTCATCTCCAATACTGGCATTCACGATCACTCCGAATATTCCATCAACTATTCACCAATTTATCAAGAAGTTATATTTCATCACCTGAAAATCTATCGAAACGACAAGGTAATTGACATACGGGACAAAGTCGAAATTAAGGAAGTTGATGATGGCAATTCTTCATCAACAAATATTTACCTTGGCGACAAGGCCATTGTTTTAATTTTCAAAGACCTTCGCACAGAAGATATACTTGATATTTCCTATTCAATAAATGGGAGGAATCCTATTTATGGGGATATAGTTTTCAAATCCTTTTTATTCCAATTTTCCGACCCAGTTGAGAAAATATACAAAGCATGTGTTGTACCAAGTGACTTACCTTTATTTACCAAGGAGTTTAACAAGGCACCTGCACCAATTATATCAATTTATGGTAATGCGAAACGATATGAATGGGAAATTTCTAAAATCGAAGGCATACATTGGCCCGATTATGTTCCGGTTTGGTATCTACCTTATAAATATGTTGAGTTAAGCCAATTTTCGAATTGGAACGAGTTAGCGCAGTGGGGACTCAAACTATACCCTAAACTAACAGATCCAAACCTGTTAATCAAAGTGAAAGTGGCAGAAGTACAAGAAGCGAATAGCGATAAACAAACACAAGCTTTGCTGCTTATTAAATTTGTTCAGGAAGAAATTCGCTATGTTGGTTTGGAAGAAGGTATCCATGCTATCACTCCTCATTCCCCTAATGAAGTAATATCCAACCGATATGGAGATTGTAAAGACAAAACCTACCTCTTACAAGCTCTCATGGCTCAAATAGGTATCGATTCAAAAATTGCCTGGGTTTCGACAAACAATAAACATGCCCTTGAAAATTACCTGCCTTCACCATCATTGTTCGACCATGTTATTCTTTATTTTAATCTTATAGGCAAAGACTATTATATTGATGCTACTCAAAATAATCAAGCTGACAATCTGGATAGAATCAGTTTTCCAGATGTGAAAAAAGCGCTAGTTTTGGACAATGAGACCTATCAACTGGACATAATACCTACAAATGAAGAAGGGAAACTAAATGTTAAAGAAAGCATTATTGTTGAGAGTGCTACTGAGCCGGTTTTTTTTGACATAAAGAGTGTTTACTCCGGAAGGCAGGCCGATGTAATGAGAGATAATTATTCTTATCAGGGAATAAGCGCCTTTAAAAGCAACCTTATCAATTTTTATTCAAGCTATTATCCTGATATCGTTTGGGAGCAGGATCCTACAATAACAGATGATAAAAAACTCAACCAAATAACCCTTCACGAAAAATATAAGATAAGCGGATTTTGGCAGGAGTATGACGATGGCGTAGAAAAGCAAAATTACTCAACCGAATTGTATGCTATGACAATAAGGTCTTACCTTATTTCACCCGATGATAAAGTCAGGGAGATGCCAGTAAGTTTAAATTATCCTGTAGAAGTCCATCAACACACCCAATTTGTTTTCCCAAAAAAAGTTACCTTCGATAAAATTGGGGAGGAGTTTAATAGCAAGTCCTTATCCTTCTCTTATACAAAAAGTACAATTGAAGATAATATAGTAGACTTTCATTATCATTTAAAAACACTTAATGATTTTGTGCCATTAGACGAAATTTCGAACTACAATAAACAATTGGATAAAATTCTAATTGCAACTTACGACGTATTCATCTATGGTTATGAGGATTCATATGATATTACTGAAACGACTGGTCTTCATCCAATAGGTCTGTCACTGTTTATTATGTCAGTTTTAATATTTGTATTTCTTTCAAAACGGATTTATAAGATTGATATTTCCTCTCTTGCCTCCAGTGCTAAACCGCTGGCAATTGGCGGATGGCTTGTCTTTCCCGGCATAGCACTAGTAGTTTCATTGGGATCTTTATGTTATAATTTAATTAGGCATGATTTTTTTAACAAAACTGTTTGGGATATGTTTATGAATCCGAAGAGCGAATATTTTTCAAACCAGATTCACATATACATAATTGGAGAAACAGTTTATAATGCAATGTTTGTTGTGATGATTGTTCTACTTATAGTACTGTATCTTAAAAAAAGAACCTCATTTCCGCGATTGTATATTATTTTTCTTGTGGTAAATATAATAGGACAAGTACTCGATAATCATTTCTACAGCCTCTTTTTCGAATTTGAACCGGAAGAAACAAATGAGATTACAAGAAATATTATACAGGCTGTAATTGGTGCCAGCATTTGGATACCTTACATGTTAGTCTCGAAAAGAGTCAAAGCAACATTTATTAAATCAATTAATGACCAAAACACTGAAAATGTATTTGAAGAACAATCAAATAATGATAGATCAGACATACTTGAAAAAATACGGCAGGGAAATACAGATTGTCAGGAAATTGATCCAAGCAGATAACAAAGTGCTCAAAATAGGACATATTACAAAAAATAAGAACTAACCAATATGAGTTCCTATAACAAAATCCAGAGCATATTGTTCTATTTGAGTTTTTTCATATCTAATGTTTTATGAAAATACCACAGAAATAAATCTCTGCTGCTTTAATTAATAGGTAAATAGTTTTTTATATGCTCTCTAAATTACCACAAGTAAGCTGCATATGAAACAATTAAGCAAAAAAAAGGCATCAAATTTAAGCACATCTCAAAGCTGAGTAGTCAAAATAATTTATACTTTTGAAATTTTTTTGAGAATCAAGCAGGTTGTAATTATGGGATTATGTTGACATTCCTTACTGCATATTCTACAAAATAAGCTTTTATCAAATATGATTTTAGCTAAGAAAAAGGATTATAAATGAAATTTTATGAAGATAAAAATCAATATACTTGGAGGAATTGAGAAAGCAGGAAATGCTCTGCCTCATCCTGCCGCTTTGTTCGGAATTTTTGGACTAATGACCTTAGTAATATCATTGATAGGTTACTATCTGCAATGGGAAGGGATTAATCCAAGCAATGGAGAAACCATTAGAATAATAAATCTTCTTTCGAGAGATGGCCTTCATAAAATACTTCTTGGAATGGTTAAGAGTTACACTGGTTTTGCTCCATTAGGCATTGTTATGGTTGCAATGCTGGGGATAGGAATTGCCGAAAGTAGCGGACTTATAAAGTCTTCTATTAATCTTTTACTTATTAAGGCTCCAAAAAACTCTGTTACTTTTTTGATCGTTTTCACCGGAATACTATCAAATATGGCATCAGATCTCGGATATATCCTAATTATTCCGATAGCTGGAGTTATTTTTCACTCATTAGGGAGACATCCTATTGCCGGTATGGCTGCTGCTTTTGCAGGTGTAAGTGGCGGATTTAGTGCAAATTTATTTATTGGAACCATAGATCCACTTCTTGCCGGTTTATCTACAGAAGCTGCACGTATTGTTGATCCGGACTATTACGTGATGACAACTGCCAATTATTACTTTATGGTGGCATCAACATTTATTATTGCATTTGCAGGAACCTGGGTAACTAAAGCTATTGTTGAACCCCGGCTTGGAAAATATACCGGTGGAGTAGAAAAAGAAGAAATTACAAAACTTAATAAAAGAGAAAAAAAAGGATTGAAATGGGCAGGAATAGTTCTTTTGTTATTCATAGCAATAATCGCATTTGGTCTAATTCCTTCTAATGGAATTTTACGTGCCGATGACAATACAATTTTACATTCTCCGGTACTAAAAGGATTTATTGCTGTTTTGTTCATTGTTGCAGGAACTTGCGGAATTGTTTACGGATATATTAGTGGCACCTTCAAAAAACATGAGGATGTTATAAATGGCATGAACGATAGCTTTAAAGGATTGATTGCATTTTTGGTTTTGGTGTTTTTTGCATCGCAATTCGTTGCATGGTTCAAGTGGAGCAATCTCGGGATTATGGTTGCTGTAAAGGGAGCGACCTTGCTCCAAAGTGCAGATTTTGGACTTATTCCTTTAGTCATAATGTTTATAATTATCTCCGGCACAATCAATATGTTTATGGGAAGTGCATCTGCAAAGTGGGCTATTATGGGACCTATATTTATTCCTATGTTTATGCTATTAGGATATTCACCTGAATTGTCGCAAGCAGTCTATCGAATAGGAGATAGTGTTACTAACCTAATTTCTCCAATGATGAGCTTTTTTGCCCTGATAATTGTTTATTTTGAAAAATATGATTCGAAATCGGGCATAGGCTCGCTTATTGCTACCATGATGCCATATTCTATTGCCTTTTTTATAGTATGGACTATACTTATGATTATTTGGATAATGTTTGGTTTCCCACTTGGTCCGGAAGCTGGCTTGTACTACGTTAAATAGTTAACTTTTTTTTGTATTTATTTAATATAAAAATATTTCAGGACGATCAATCTCAAGCATCAAAAAATTCTCTATAGCTAAGTATAGCTAATATTTAAAGAAGTAAAACAAAAAATGGATACAGAAAATATATTATTTGCATTAGGACTAACACTTTTTGCAGGATTGGCTACAGGAATAGGTAGTGTTATGTCGTTTATGTCAAAAAAATTCAATCCGAAATTCCTGGCAGTTTCATTGGGTTTTTCAGCAGGTGTAATGATTTATGTTTCCTTAGTTGAGATATTTGCGAAGGCTAAAGATTCTCTTTCAATGGCACATGGCGAAAAAATGGGAAGTATTTATACAGTTATTGCTTTCTTTTCAGGAATAGCACTTATTGCTCTCATTGACAGATTAATTCCTTCATTCGAAAATCCCCACGAGATTAAAAACATGGATGTCAAGAAGTTGAATCCAGAGAATAATAAAAAGTTGCTACGAATGGGCTTGTTTTCAGCTTTGGCAATTGCAATACATAATTTCCCTGAAGGTCTTGCTACTTTTATGGCAGCTCTATCCGATCCATCGCTTGGAATTAGTATAGCTGTGGCAATTGCAATTCATAATATTCCTGAAGGTGTGGCAGTCTCGGTTCCAATTTACTATGCTACTAAGAATCGCGCAAAAGCTTTCTGGTTATCATTTTTATCTGGTTTGGCCGAACCTGTTGGTGCAATTTTGGGCTACTTCATTTTACGAAACTTTATTAACGAATCAACTTTTGGGGTAATTTTTGCCGGTGTAGCCGGTATTATGGTTTATATTTCGCTTGACGAACTATTGCCAACAGCCGAAGAATATGGTGAACATCATATCGCTATTGGTGGCCTGGTTGCGGGTATGGCTGTAATGGCAGTTAGCCTCTTGCTTTTCATATGAAAATAATTTAGTCCTTTGTTAAATTTGATTTATTAAGAATCTTTTTACCACAGATTCACTGATTTAATAATAAATTAAATCTTCATTATTCTGTGAATCAGTAGCAAATTTTGTTTTAATACTTTTTGGGGTGGATTCATTTTCAGAGTTTTAAGGAAAAGATGTATAGAATAAAAAGAAAATTTTTAATGATATTTTGCCTCATGCTTATTTTTAATTTGCATGTATTTAATTCAAATTCTCAAAGTTTGTCAAAACTGGAGTTATTAGAAGATTTAAAATTCTTGAATGATGCTATAAAATCCGGGCATCCAATTACACTAAATAAGGCTTGGACAAATGAATTGGATTCATTCATTATTGAAATAACAAATCAGCACTTGCCAGAAATATCGGCTTTTGAATTTGAAAATATTGTTAGGGAAGCTCTTTGCAAAATTGCTTGTTCTCATACTAAAATAGTTGAATCACCTCTTGCTAAGATTTATAACAGTCAAATTGGAGAGAACAAATACCTGCCTATAAGATGCTTTGCCAATTCCTCGGGGCTTTATATAATTGGTGCTAAACTGCAATATGCACAAAAAATCGAATTTCCTTTGAAGATAATTTCAATTAATAGATTGAGTGCTAAGGAAATAATTGACAAACTATTGATTTACCAACCGGCTGATGGCTACCAAAAAACTTTAGGATACTCAATTATAAACGATTATTCGGAAATATTAATAAGAAGATGTTTTATTGGAACTGATCATTTTACAATTAAATACGAAAATATTAATTGTGAAGAAGATGAATTTGAAATAAAAGCTGTTAAAGAGTATTCGTCAGAGAAATTTCAATTTTTTAAACCCAAATCTAATTCCTTAATAAATAGTAGCAATATTCGCATGTCGCCTTTAAATACAAACACTATGTATTTAAGCATGAAGTCGATGGATTACGATAATTATGAAACCATAAATAAGGAAATTTTCCATCAATTAAACGACAATTCTATCGAACATTTAGTTATAGATTTGAGAGGAAATGGGGGTGGACCACCAAAAAGTTCCCTTGATTTTTTATCCTACATTTTGCCAGACACATTATCTCAAATTGACATTAGACCTTTTGGAAATGTTTCAAAATATCTAAGTTCAAAACTAAAATTAGTGGGTGTATGGTTGTGGGATAAAACAACTCCTCATTCAAAAACTGATTTTGGCATAAAATATACCACAAATATTACCTATCCCAAAAAATTGCGATATGAAGGAAAAGTATTTGTTTTAATAAATGGATACACAGCTTCCTCAGCATGCACATTATCAGCCTATTTGAAACATGAAAGAGGAGCAATTTGTATAGGTCAAGAAACAGCGGGAGGCGACACAGGCTGCAATGCAAATAGCTTCCAGACACTTAAATTACCAAATTCTAAAATTACTATTAGTTTTCCGCTATTTCGATTTAATAATTGGATTTCGATTCCGGATAATCATCATGGAATAATACCTACTCAAAATGTAGAATATGATGCAAAATCGTATATGCAAAACCTGGATTTAGAAATGAAAACAGTATCCAAATTGATAAATTGAAACCCACAAATTTTACATATTCTTGAAACCGAAAATGCACAGTACAAAAATAAAAAATGAAATGAAGATAATAATCACATTAATTTTGACATTCGCTGTAGGAAACATTTTCGGGCAACAAAGCAAGCAATTGTTAGAGAAAATTGAAAACCCTGAAAACTCTCTATTTGAATTGAAAAAGGAGAACTTCAAAGCAAAATATCTAAAATACGATTTCTCTACTTTGCTAACTCCAAAGCAAGATTTTTTAGGTTTTATCGGGAACGATTTTCAAAGAATAAAAATCTATTTTGCTTCTATTAGCAAAGATGAAAAAAAACATGAAAACTATTTCATAAAAGGAGTCTCGGTTGTAGGAACTAATGTCTGCGAATTCAAAGGCGAAATTAAAATTGTACAAATTCGTGAATATAAAACAAATCGATCTGGCCTTGACAGTTTGCATAATAATGCAAGCATTGTTTCACAAGGAATATTAATTGGGAATTATGAATTTAAGGAAAATTCAGAACAATTTCACTCCGGAATATTCAAGGGAATAGTAACTGTAAATTGGTATTTGGACAAATTGGGAATTTTACATTACCATGATATTGAGAGTTTTTCAAACAACTACAGAAATAATCAATATGTTGGAACATGGATGAATTACGAAAACAATGATGTGAAAATTTGTAATTGGGGTGAGTACAGAATTCCATTTCCTGAAGATTTACATATAGGAACAGATAAATTTTCTCCAAATAAAAAATAATTTAATCAAATTTGGAAATAACTAAAATCTAAATCTACAAATCTTGAAATAGCCCAAATTTAAATTTGTTTATTAAATTTAAAAATTATTAACTTTGTTTTTTATTATAAAACTTTATTGAGGAAATTATGAAAAAAATAATTATATTCTTTGCTGTGTGTTTATTGGTTGGTTCTCTATTTAGTTCTTGTAAGAGCCATAAACCTTGCCCAGCTTACAGTCAGGCTGAAACAGAACAAGCTGAAACAAATGTTTAATTTCATAATTTTCATTTGAGAGAAATGCTAGTTGATTCTGACAAATTATGATGATATGTAAACTTCAAAAACTCCAATAATATGAAACAATAAGGAATCTATTTGATTTTTGCATATAAAAAAGTGTTTCCAAATTTTGATGATTACATATAAAACATGAAGCATAATCGTTTTCTTATCTGAAATAAGCAAATCACCTCCAGTAGAAACAAAATTCTCAATAAATAGTTTTCCATATAAATGAAGAAAAATTTATTAATATTTATTTTTTTCACAATATTAAATTTTTCGTTTGCACAAGGAGAAATTAATAAAGAACAAAAATACGGATATCGCAATATAAATTCTTACGGACTCTATATAAATTCAAATGGATTTGGCGTAGGCTATCAATTCGAAAAAAGAATAAATCGCTTAAACCAATATTTATTCGAATGCGATATAAACTGGCTAAAACATCCAAAAGAAACTCAAAGTTCGAATCCTCTGTTTTCTAATCCAAAACAATTTGTTTTCGGGAAACTTAATACATTTTATAATGTAAGATTAGGTATTGGTAAACAAAAGGAAGTTTTCAGTAAATTCGATAAAGGCGGAATTTCAATTAAATATTTTTATACTGCCGGAATTTCACTCGGATTGCTGAAACCTGTCTATTACGAAATTCTTGAACCAATTCCGGGAGAGTATTTTCGATATACCGTAAGAACTGACAAGTTTAATATTGCAGAAAATCATACAATTTACGACATTTACAGCAAATCTTCATTTCTGAAAGGCTTCGATGAATTGTCACTTTATCCGGGGTTTTATGCAAAATTTGGAACCAGTTTCGAGTATAGCGACAACAATAAATTTTCGCAAGCTATAGAAGCAGGAATAGCTATTGATGCCTTTTTCGATAGAATTGAAATAATGGCAATTGAAAACAATAATCGAATTTTTGTTTCACTGTTTCTCTCATATCGTTTTGGTAAAGTAGTTAAAAAGGAATGGGACAAGTAAACATTATTTTTGATTTACTGTTTTTCTCAAATTTTGTAAAAACATAAATTCAGTTATGAAAATCAGTGGTTTCACTATGGTGAAAAATGCAGAAAAACTGTATTACCCAATAAAACAATCAATTCAATCTATACTTCCAATTGTCGATGAATTTGTAATTGCTCTTGGCAACTGCGACCCAGACGACAATACGCGTCTGGAAATTGAAAGCATCGGAAACGAAAAAATAAAAATAATTGATACGGTTTGGGATTTAGAAAAATATCCTCGAGGCATGGAAAATGCCCACCAAACAGATATTGCAAAAAGTAACTGTAGCGGCGATTGGCTATTCTATCTGCAAGCCGATGAGGTTGTTCACGAAAAATACCTTGAAACGATTAAAACCCAATGTCAAAAATTTCTCAACAATCACGAAATCGAAGGTTTGATTTTTAAATACAAACACTTTTGGGGCGATTATAATCACTATCATAATGCTCATGGATGGTACCGAAACGAAATAAGAATTGTTCGCAATAGTAAAGACATTCATTCATGGGAGTCGGCACAGTCTTTTAGGCGAATGCCTGATTTTGATATGATTAACTATCGGCAACAAAAAAACACTTTCCGCCTAAAAGTTGCTCATGCCGATGCAGAAATTTACCATTACGGATGGGTTCGCCCGCCAAAACTTATGAAAGCAAAAACCAAATCGTTGGCAACTATTCACAAAGGCGAATCAAAAGTTCAGGAAATGAACAATCGAAAATATTTCGATTTCGATTATGGACCTCTAAATTATTTGCCGGTTTTTAAAGAAACTCATCCGGAAGTAATGGCTGAATGGATTAAAAAATTCGATTGGGAAAACGAATTGCAACATTCAGGAAAACCAAACAAAAACAGAAAACCAAATAAACACGAAATATTAAAATACAGAATCCTAACTTTTATTGAACAAAAAATTCTTTTTGGAAAATCATTAGGCGAATTTAAAAACTATATTCTATTAAAGAACTAAATAATACTGTCGATTTTCAGACACATTTTAACATTCTCTTAAACCCAAAACTTTTATTTGAAGCTGATTATTGATTTCAAAAGTATTGTTAAACATTGTTATATAGATATTTAATACACTATTTGTTTCAATAACTAGCTATTCTATTTAAGAAATAAAATACTGAAATAGTTAATTTTATTTCTGTTTATAGATTTTTTCCTACTTTAGCATTTAAATATTTATGAATTTTAAAGTGTATGATGAGATTTTATTTTGCTATAATTAACTAACCATAATTATATTAACTAACCTATTTTTTAACTAACCTAAATTTTTAAACGTATGAGAAAAATTACTCTGCTGCTTGTATTTCTTATTTTTGTAGGAATACAGGCAATGATTGCCCAAAGGCAAATTACAGGTAAGATTAGCAACTCCGATGACGGGAGTACTATACCTGGTGTTTCAGTGGTAGTTAAAGGTACAACTGTTGGAACAATTACCGATATTGATGGTAAGTATCAACTTATTGTACCTGAGGGTGGTAAAACACTGGTATTTTCTTTTGTTGGAATGAAAACCAAAGAAATAGCCATTGATGCATCAAAAATAATTGATGTAGTTTTAGACCCTGATGTTACCCAAGTAGATGAAGTAGTGATTACTGCAATCGGTATATCACGCGAAAAGAAAGCCCTCGGCTATTCTGTTCAGGAAGTAAAAGGCGAAGACCTCAACAGAGGTAACAATGCCGATGTTATCAACTCAATTTCCGGTAGAGCTGCCGGTGTAAATGTGAACAGTTCGGGAGGAACTGCCGGAGCATCATCTTTTATAACAATTAGAGGTGCTGCATCAATTGAAGGAAATAACCAGCCTTTATTTGTTGTTGACGGTATGCCAATCGAAACCGGATTAAACTGGTCTGGTAGCGAATACCAAACAGAAGGTGTGAACACTTCTTCAAGAAGTATCGACCTAAATTCAGAAGACATAGCTTCGGTAACAGTACTAAAAGGTGGAGCTGCAACAGCACTTTACGGTGTTCAGGCTGCAAACGGTGTTATCTTAATTACTACAAAAAAAGGTGGCGGCGTAAAAGGTAAAGATGGTAGATCAATGAAAGTTGATTATAGTTTTTCTGTAAGTAAAGATGTTTTGTCAAATACTATTCCTCTTCAGACTGAATATAGTCAGGGAAATAATGGCAACTGGATTTCAGGATATAGTGGAACCTGGGGAGCAAAATTGGACTCTATGGGCTATTCAAATTATTTCCTTGAACCTGATCTGGATGCATACCCTGCAGGCCCTGATATAATTAATCCAGGTTATCCGAATGATTATACCATCTGGTCTCCTGATTATGATGTAGACGGTGCAATCGTTGGGCAAGACTATGTTTATGGTACTAGTGGTGAGAAAACAAGAGCATACGATCAGTACGATTTCTTTGAACCCGGTATTTCTTTTAACCATAATGTAAGCATTTCGTCAGGAACTGACAAAACTTCTTATTATTTTTCTGTTGGAAATTTAGACCAAAAAGGAATAATTCCTAATAATGCTTTTAATCGTACTTCAGTACGTTTGAATACTGAAACTAAACTTTCAAATAGAATAGTTACAGGCGGTCACGCAAATTTCATTCACTCCAAAGGAAATTTCATTCAAAATGGTTCAAATCTTTCAGGTATTATGCTTGGATTAACAAGAACTCCTTCTTCTTTTGATAACTCTGCCGGACATATTTTCAACGATGGAACACAAAGAACTTATCGTAATGGTGGAGGATATAACAATCCATATTGGTCTGCCAACGAAAATTATTTTGATGATAGAACAAGCCGTTTTATTGGTGATTTCTATTTCAAAATAAACTTTACAGAATGGATGAACCTTTCATACACAATTGGTTCAGATTGGTACACAAGAAGATATACAGATTTTTTTGCAGTTAATGACAAATCGTTTGGTGCAGGAAGACTTGAAGAAAGTGCGGAATACAATCAAATATTTAATAGCAATCTATTGTTAAATTTCACAAAAGAAATATCTGAAAATATTAGATTTAACGGTATTTTAGGTCATAATTTATATGAAAATAAATCAAAAATTCTTCGTGGATTAGCAAATGATATTTCAATTCCAGGATTTGATTGGTTAGAAAATACTTCCAAAGCTAGTGTAACCATGCAAAATGCAAATTTTAGAACATCTGCCGTATTTGGAGATTTTAGATTCGACATAAACAATATGTTATACCTTGGTGGTACATTTCGTAAAGAATGGGCATCAACAATGCCTGAAGATAACCTCGCCAGTCTATATCCCTCATTTAATTTAGGATTTGTTTTCACTGAACTTTTACCTGAAAGTTCGGTATTTAATTTTGGTAAAATTAGAACATCTTGGGCAAAAACAGCAAATATTGCTCAAGTTTATAGTACTTCAAGCTATTATGCGAAGACAGAAATAAATGATGGTTGGACTGGTGGAATTGACTTCCCTTTCAGACAAATTTCTGGATATGAAGTTGATTATCTACTTGGAAACTCCGACCTTGTGCACGAATCAATGATTACTTATGAAATAGGTACTGATTTAAAATTTTTTAACAATAGATTAGGATTAGATGTTTCATATTTCAAAAATGATAACGAAGATCTACTCATAGAAGTTCCTGTTGCAACATCTTCAGGATATAATAATGTTTATATGAATGCTGCCAGTATCGAAAGTAAAGGATTTGAATTAATGGGATATATTACACCCATAAAAACTAAAGATTTTACATGGAATATCATTGCTAATTTCTCTAAATTAAAAAATACTGTTACAGAATTAGCAGAAGGAGTAGATGATGTTTTCCTCGGTGGATTTACCGATCCTCAGGTTCGTGCAGTTGTTGGGCAAGACTATGGTAGCATTTATGGCTACGATTGGTGGCGAGCCGAAGACGGAACAGTATTAATTAATGATGATCCTGACGATGCTCATCCTGATGGTTTTCCATGGACTTGTGATACTGCTCAAGTACCACTAGGAACAATCTCTCCTGATTGGACAATGAATATTTCAAATACATTCTCATATAAAGGATTCTCTTTATATGCACTAATAGATATTAAACACGGTGGAAAAATGTATAACGGAACACGTTTTACTTTGAACTATTTCGGGCAAACAGAAGAAACTTTAGATCGTGATGTTGTTTATCTTGACGAAGAAAATAGGATAATTGACTACGAAAATACACCTGAAGAAAATATTGTTGTTTATGATGGATATCCGGGACACCTTGATGCAAATGGAGATCCAACATGGAGCGAAACCGACAACACTCAACAAGTAGTAAACGATCAGGATTGGTTTAGAGGCCATGGTGGAAACTTCGGTGGCGGACCAACTGCAGCAGCAATTGAAGATGCAGGCTGGGTACGTTTAAGAGAAATTACGCTTGCCTATAAATTCAACGAAAAAATATATGGCCATACCGGATTTATTCATGGATTAGAAATATTTTTCACAGGTAGAAATCTATTTTTAAGCACTCCTTATAAGGGAATTGACCCCGAAACAAGTTTAACAGGTGCGAGAAACTCTCAGGGTTTTGATTACTTCAACAACCCGGGAACCAAAACTTATACTTTTGGTGTAAGAGTATCGCTTTAATTTATTAATTCATTTATAAAAACATTTAAAAGAAAAAATATGAAGAATTTAAATATAAGAAAATTAGGAATATTACTTTTTCTTCCATTCCTTCTTTTCAGTTGTGAAAAATGGATTGATGCTGAAATGAATATCGATCCTGACAAACCTTCCGATGTTCCAATGGAATATCTTTTGCCATCAATTCAAGCCTCAATGGCTTATGCTATTGGAGGAAATACAGCTGTTAGAACCACAAACATTTGGATGCAATATTTCGATGGAGTTGACAGACAATCACTTGCCGAAGGAAGATATAATATTACATCAGCAGATGTGAATGATTTATGGGAAAATCTTTATGCACAGCCTATGATGGACTGCAAAAGTCTAATAAGCAAAGCCGAAGATAAGAACTCACCTCATTACGCTGGTGTTGCAAAAGTTTGCATGGCAACTTGTTTAGGAACATTGACAAATTTGTTTGGAGACATCCCTTATTCAGAGGCATTTCTTGGCAACGAAGGAAATCTTCAGCCGGCTTACGAATCGCAAGAAGATATATATGGAATAATTGATGCAATACTTGAAGAAGCAATTGCAGACCTTAATTCAGAAGAAAATGCTGTTGCAATGAGTACGCCAGATCCTAATGACCCACCATTTGATTATATTTTTGATGGTGATATTGATTTATGGATAAAAACAGCTTATGCTCTAAAAGCCCGCTATGCTTTAAATATTGCAACAAAAGACGAGTCCATAGCTTATACTGAAGTATTAGGATATATTGGAAATGCATTCACATCAAATGATGATGATTATGAAATAGCTTATGAAGCAAATATTTCTGGTGCAAATGCAAACCCATTATACCAATTTATGAATGACAGAACTGATATTAGAATGAGTTCTACATTCGTAAATACATTATCCGATGACCCTCGTTTACCTTTTTATGTAGCTGTGGATTTGTCAGGTGAATATTCGGGAAGTATTCCTGGATCGGAAAATTCTGCCGCTTCTAAACTAGGCGATTATAGTGCGGGAGTAGGTGCATTAACTTACTTTTCAACATATTCTGAAATGAAATTCCTTGAAGCAGAATGTAAGTATCGACTGGGAATGATTGATGAAGCTGCTACCACTTTTCACGAAGCAGTTGAAGCATCATTAATGAAAGTTACTAATGTTGCCGACTCTACTTTCATGGCTGATAATGTTTATAATATAAATTCAGCAAGTATTAATTTACAGAAAATTATTGAACAAAAGTATATTGCTATGTATGCAACAGTAGTTTCCTACGACGACTGGAGAAGAACTGGATTCCCTGAATTAGCTCCAGTAGCCGGTGCTACCAAAGCTACACCGGTTAGATTTCCATATCCGCAAAGTGAGATTACATATAATTCTAATTGCCCTGTTGGAGTGCAACTTAGTGAAATATTATGGATTTTCGAATAAGCTTTATTTAATTAAACTAAAAAAATATAAATAATATGAAAAATATAATAAAAATATTATTAGTGCTACTAGCCGGAGTGTTCATTATTTCTTCCTGTATGAAAGAAGAAGAAGATATGTTTAACTCTCCTGACAATAATACAACTACTTATTTGCAATTTACTGATTTGAATGATGTTTTTGCGATGACTCCCGCTGATACACTTCCATTTACTTTTGAGTTTGGGATAAAACTTAATGGAAATACTCAAGCCAGTGACCTAAATGTAAATTTTGAAGTAGTAAGTACTACAGTAAACCTTGATTCTCAAGTGGTAGTTAGTTCATATACAGTAATAATTCCTGCAAATACATATTATGGTACAGTAGAAATGACTATTGACCCAAATAAATTTGTATTGTCTGCTGATACTTTAAAATTGAATTTAAAAATAGTAGAAGGCACATTAACTCTTGCACCATTTGGTGCTGATGCAACATTCGGTTTTATTTATAATGTTTGTCCATTTGATATTCTTGATTTCCTTGGTGGTTTCAAGTGTGATGAAGTTGATTATGAAGTATATGATGTAAATTTTTCTCTTGATGCTATTGTTCCAAACCGAATCTATAATTCAAATTTTTGGGATTGGGCTGCTGCTGGGGCAACTGTTTATTATGATTTCTCAGGTGATGAAAATCAAGTTATTACTATTCCAAATCAACCTTTTGAATTTGGAGATGGGACTATTGGTTCAGTTGAGGGTATCGGGACTTATGATGCTTGTACTGGTAAGTTTGAAACTCTCACAGATGTAGAATATGGTGGAACTATTTATCCAACAATACATTACTTCTTCAGAGAAGGAGATGGGAAAAGTGCAACAATAATCAGTCAAACAAAAGCTGAGATTATGAAGAATTAATCAAATGAGATTATTATAGAAAAAAAGGATTGTTACATATTAACAATCCTTTTTTTTATCAATTATTAGTTAAATTTGTTTCAAATAATTAATAAAACATTTTGATATGAGAAAGCCAATAGTTTATTTAGTCATATTATTAATTGCATTAGTTACTTCATGCTCAAAAGAGGAAGTAGATCCACCGGATCATAAAGTAAGAATTGAAAACAATTGTCCTTTTGAGATATCAAGTTTTTATGTCGGTAGTAATAGTTTTGGTTATATAATTTTTGGAGAAACAACGACTTTTCAAGATATTGAAGAGGCTACTCATTCAATAGTGGGCACGCTTGTTGGCGGCGCTTCAATTTTCGGATCTATCTCTGTCGAAGGAGATGGAACACATGAGTGGACTATAAGAATTGATTTTTATGGAAATTTTGATATTACTAAAGATTAATTTCCATTTTATCAAAGTCAATGTAATTCCCTATAAATAAATATTATACAACAATGAAAACCTAAGATTTTGAAAAATTTGATATTTCCTTTATACTTATTGTTTTTAGCAATAGTTGTTTTTAATTCATGTGAAAAACAAAAAACCGATAACGAATTAATGAATAGTTCGATTAACATTGTAGATCCGACTTATGTGTCTTTCGTTTCTCCAATTAATACTTTTACAGTAGAACCAGACTCTTTGGGAGAATTTTATAACAATATATATGAAATTTCGATAATGACGGTTGGTTCAATTCGTCCCTATGATATTTCATTAGGTTATGAGATAGAAACAATTATTGAAATAGAAGACACAATAAATGCAATTTCTGGTATTCATTATGAATTATCAGCTGATAGTTTCATTATTCTGGCAAATTCTACTGAAGGAAAAATCTATATTGCATTGCTATACAAAACTCTTCCATTTGCGAAATCTGTAATTCTGAAGTTAAATTTAATTCCAGGCGTATTTGATACAGTTCCTTATTTTTCCTCACAGATAATAACTCTTTTGAATCCATATAATGTGAACTCTGATATATCTGTTTTCCTAGGTGCTTATACTTGTGACGAAGAAGGTTATGGTATGTATTATGTAAATTTTATATCTGATCCAGTCGTTGAGAATCGCATCCATAATGATAATTTTTGGGATTGGGCATATTCAGGTGCCACTATTTATTACGACTTTTCAGGTGATAGTTCTCAGACAATTGTCATTCCTTCACAATCATTTACTTTTGGAGATGGTGTAGTAGGCTCTGTTGATGGCGTAGGAAACTATAATCTTGAATATCGAACATTTAGTTGTACTTATAATGTATGGTATGAAGGAACAAATTATCCTTCATTCCATTATTTTTATCCGGCAGGAGGATTTGCTATTAGCTTAAAAACTGGTATGAGAACAAAAGCTGAGATTATGAAGAATTAAGCATAATAATTTTTTAAAAAGGATGCTTAAAAAAAAATCCTTTTTTTAAAGAAAGCAGAACCAGTATAAAAAAGAGTAAAGTTTTACGATAATAATTATCATAATATATAAACCACATGTTATTTTTTCTAAATTAAAATTTTGCAGCAACTAAGAGGGTTGCATTATAGAGGTTAACATAACAAATCATTACTTCCTTTTTCTAAAGAACCAGATATATAACATTTGAAGCTTGTTTATAACTTGAATAAATATATGCTTCTTTGTCATAATCATAATATTGCCAGTCTTCATAATAGTTGATGAAATACAATACTAAATATACTTCATCGCCATAGGAATAATGTGTTCCATTTAAACAAATATAATGAGAAATCTGATTTGTAGGCAAACCAAAAGCATGATTATGTCTAGCAGAAGTGAAGTCATAATTTAAATATGAAACATTTGAACTGTCATTAATGAAGCTCTGTACAGAATAATGACTTGTTTCTGATATAATCCCAGAAATATTAATAGTATTATTATAATATGAAACATTAAGGCTTTGAATCTCAATATTTGGAAGCTCATAAAGATAAGTTGTATATAACAAAGCCGGAACGTTTCCACCAATAAATTGATATCCAAATTTTTTATAAGTGCCAAAACCTTCCTTATTAAAATTTAAATTATATGTTCCAGCAAGAATCTCCCAAAACTCAAATCTTCCATATTCATTTGTTATTGTCGATTCTGAAGGATATTCAATTGATACGTTTACACCCTCTTTTTCTTTATACATGTTTCCGTTTTCATCCACAAGTTCTACAAATCCAACAATATTGCCACTTGGTAAAATAGCTTTTTCTTTCTTTCCACATCCAAAAAGAAACAAAATGAAACTTGACAGAATAATAATCTTAAGAATTTTCATTTTTGATTTATTAAATGATTATTTTAGCCATAAGGAGGACGCTGCTTCGGGAACAATAAAACTTATTACTTCTGAAGGTTTGTTATTATTAATGGAAGTGTAAATTCTATTTCCTGTATTAATATCTATATAATATTGATAAGTTTCTGTTGCTGGATAAATGATTAAATTTAGTTCCGAACCAATTGCAAACTGCATTGTATCAATATAGATAGTTTGGGATAAGGTATTATCAGTATTAATATAACAATCGTCCGTCCAAACATAATTGTTGAATGAAACATCTTGTTCATTGCTTAAATAAAGCCTACAACAAGAATGGGTATTTTCATATTGATTCAAAATTTTTGCTGTAATTAAAAGACACACTTTATTTGGTATTTCAAGGTCAGATATTTTTATACTATCAATTTGAAAATTTGGCAAAGTATATAAAGCTATTTGCCCAACTGTAGAAGGTTTATTGCCACCAACGAATTGATAGCTAATAATTTTATGCAGACAATATCCTTCTTTTTCGAAAACTATATTATATGTTTCGCTGCTTATATCATCAAATAAAAATTGACCGGATTCATCTGTTGTAATTTCAATTAAAGGCTTGTTTGTTTCCAATGTTACTTTTACACCACTATTATCAGATAGTGGTTCTAGTTCAGAATCAAAAAGAACTACGTAACCAATCAATTCTCCTGAAGGAATATTATACTTTGTTTCTACTTTACAGGCATTCAATAGGAATATTGAAAATATAAAATAGAAAACGATTTCTTTATTTTTCATAAACATTTGCATTTGGTTAATTTCTTTGATAAATAAAGGGATTATGGGATAGTAATACTTACTTTGTTAGACCCAATTCCTAAGCTTGAATATCTATACTGATTTGACATGATGTCATAATACCCATTATCATGCAGATGGCATCCATAAGCAATAATATAAATTTTACTTCCCGAAGGGTATAAGTTTTTACTGATAGCAATTTGAGATGTGAATTGCATACCGCTTTCCTCGAAAAAACAAATTTCTTCTGTTTGTATATAATTGTTGTTAGATACACCCTCAGTATTGTTAATGAAATACCTTATTGTAGGATAAAAAAACGTCTGGCCATAGAAATTATGATTGACGATTCCTGTCATATTTATTTCTGAAAAACTCATTATTTGTAATGATAGGTTTTCCACTACTGTACTTGATTTTTGTACTAAGGAGTTGTTGAAATAAATTGGTTCATCACCGCCTACAATCTGAATGCCTTGAATCTGATATTCGCCATATCCATCTTTTGAAATAATTAAATCGTATGTACCAGTTGGAATATTAATTAGCTCATATTTGCCTGAGCTGTTTGTATAAGTAGTGATCAATGGCTCACTACCTGCCAATTTAATAAAAATACCTTGATAATCATTATTTTGGAATATGTATTCATCAAGGGTATAGATTTCACCCTTAATGATCCCTGTTAAATCAAGCTCTATTACTTCAGTTTTTTTGCAACTCATCAGCGATAAGCATATGATTATTAGTCCTTTAAAACATCTTGACATAATTATTGTTTCATTAATTTTTTGTAGTAATATACTGCTTTTCCAGCAAATACTAATACAAAATATTGAATTGATCCAAAAGTAGTTAAATTAGTAAAAATCAGCAAATATTATCATTTACTTTTAAAAAGATGTGGTGATGTTATGAATTTGCTATTAAACAATTATCCAAGCTACAAAAAATAATTATTATTGACAAATTGTTAACTCATGTTTCGCACAGCCTGCCCATCAAAAAAAATCATAAAATTGTCATCTAAATGATACACAGCAGGTTAGGCAAATATTTTCAAATCTGATAAACTTTCTAACAGCCTGATATTAAGCATGTAAACATTTTGAGTGTCATTTGTAGTGCCTATTAAAATAATCAGCATATTTGGTTGTGTGAAATGTATATTGTAGCTTTCAGGTTTAAAATTTTGTTATACGTATTTTAGAGAAAAGCATACGAATATATCGCATATATTTATGTATCAATTAGTTAAGGCCTATCGTGTTGGAGCAAAAGTCAAGTAGCCTCTTATTGTATCACTTGGTACGGAATCAGGCAAGCCCATAGTAATACAAAAAAAACATATCAGCTACTTGACATTGATTTTCAAAATATGAAGAAAACATAATCGTATATCTAAAAATGTAGTTCAGTCCACTTGTGTAGTGCCTATCGACTGGGGCTGTTGATTTTCATGCACTTATGAGTTGAGTGCGAAAGATTGGTTAAGAGTATTTAAAACATTGTAAATTACAAAACTGATTTAATTAAGATGAAAAAGATTATCTGCATTTTATTGCTACTGCCAACTTTTATTTTTGCTCAAACCTCAGTCGAACTTATTGAGAGTTTCAACCAGCATTGTTTTAAATGACTATCAGGAATTTCGCCCAAAATTATTATCTTTGTGTGAAAAAATGAACCTATTTGAATTTACTAACAGATTTCCTGATGAATCTGCTTGCATTGCATACTTCAAGGAAACTCGCGACAAATTGGAAGTTGTGTGTACGAAATGTGGACATTCGGAACATTATTGGAAAAAGGACAGGATGTCGTATCAATGTAAGGATTGTGATAAACGAATTACTTTACGGAGCGGTACTGTTTTAGAAAATAGCAACTTGCCATATATTCTTTGGTTTAAGGCTATTCATTTGTTGACAACGACCAAGAAAACATTTTCAGCACTTGAAGTGCAAAGACAACTAAACCATAATTCTTATGAAGCAATATGGAAAATGCTTCATAAAATCAGAGAAGCAATGGGTAGACGGGATTCACGATATAACCTTAGCGAATATATCGAACTTGATGACGGCTTTTTTGAAACAGTTGACAAAGAAACCAAAGAGGAAGTCCGCAAGCGTGGCAGGGGAAGTCAAAAGCAGTCTAAGGTATTGGTGTTAATTGAATCTATCCCAGTTTTACCGGAGCAAAAAGCAAGCAAATACAAGCATAAGCCTGACAGAAAAGTAGGCCACGTAAAAATGATTGTAATGGAAAACCTTCAAGGCAAAAATATTAATGATAAAATGAAAGATCAGGTAAGCAAGGATACTTCAGCAATTTCTGATGCCTATAAAGGGTATAATAAACTTGAGGAAGTATTAAAATCCCATAAAGTAGTAAACACTTCAGAAATAAAGGAGGCACATAAGGTGTTGCCTTGGGTACATAGTGCTATAGGAAATGCAAAAAAAGTTCTTCAAGGACTTCATCATAGCATAGGTAAAGATTATCTTCAAAATTATTTAGACGAATTCTGTTATAAGTATAATCGACGCTACTTTGGAGACAAACTATTTGACAGGTTGTTGATAGCGTATATTGAATTTGAATAGTCTTTTGGGCGAAATAGCTGATAGTCATTTTGTTTTAAAATAATTGCAAATCCTACAGCTTGATCAGATTCTGCAAACATTTATGAATTTGTCTTTAATGGCAAAAACTACGAGCTTATAAAAGAGTTGAAAACCTTTAGCGATGCTGCTGCATATGCAGTTGAACGTGGAGGATACCTTGTTGAAATAAATAGCTTAGAGGAACAAAATACTGTTTTCGATGCCATAATAAATGGCGCCGTAGTTTCACCAAACTACATAACCATCAGCAATGGAGGAGGTATTGCCTACGTATGGATTGGAGCTACCGACAATTTTGCAGAGGGCACATGGCTTTGGGATGGCGATTATAATAATGTAGGAAATCACTTCTGGACTGGAGAAGGTGCAAACGGATTGAATGGCGTATGAACAACTATCAACAGTGCCTACACCAATTGGGGTGGAACAAGTGCTGGAACAGAACAGGAACCCGACAATTGGGGCTTTGGGCAAAACCATGCAGCTATGGGTCTTACTGGCTGGCCATCAGGGACAACAAATCTTGGAGCTCCAGGCGAATGGAACGATATTGTTGACATTAGCGAAGTTTACTATGTAATTGAATATGATAGTATATCCTCCTTTGTAAATTCCGTTATTGAAAATAAAACTCTCATTTATCCAAACCCTACAACTGGAATTTTATTTGTTGAAGGAAAAAATATTCAAACTATCGAAATTTTTGATATTACAGATAGGAAGATTCTAAGTTCCGAAAAACAAACTCTGAACCTGAACAGATTCGAAAAAGGTCTATATTTCGTAAATATAATGTTTAACAACCAATCGAAAGTTACTCGCAAAATAATCCTAGAATAACAACAAAAGTATATTTGAACCTTACACCTGTAAATTTGAAGCTTTTTACTGATGTAGTATGGTGGAATAATTTATCTTACCGAACTTAATTTTACAAGAACGTAGAGGAAAAGGTTGGAAAATAATTTCCGTAATAATAGCCGAGTTGATGCTTTAACAAAAACTTTAAAGCTATTTTAGAAAAAAGGGATTGTTTTTTATTTAGCAGTCCTTTTTTAATTATAAAAGTTTATTTATATTTGGAAAAATAAATTAAAAAACTTAATCATGAAAAAATCATTAGTATTTTTAGTTATTCTATTAGTTTCAGTTGCAACTTCTTGCTCAAAAGAGGAAGTAGATCCACCGGATCATAGTGTCAGAATTGAAAACAATTGTCCTTATGATTTATCCAGTTTTTATGTAGGGGGCAATAGTTTTGGTTATATCATTACAGGCGAAACAACAACTTTTCAAAATATTACTGAAGGAACCCATTCAGTAGCAGGAACAATTGTTGGAGGAGCATCAATTTTCGGCTCTATTTCAGTTGAAGGAGATGGGACTCATGAATGGACAATAAGAATTGATTTTTATGGAAATTTTGACATTTTCGTAAATTAAGTTTTTTGCAACTAACTTATAGAGTTTCAGAGAAACAGAAATTAATTATAGAATAATAAAAACTTGAAATTATGAAAAACTTATTATATTCTTTATGTATTTTATTTTTTACAATAGTGGTTTTCAATTCATGCGAAAAACCAACACCAAAGCCGGAATTAATGTATAATGCAATAAATATTACAACACCGGCTTACGTTTCTTTTGTCAATCCATTTAATACCTTCACAATTGAACCTGATAATAATGGAGAATTTTATAATAATGAATATGAAATATCAATAATGACAATAGGTTCAATTCATCTTTATGATGTATCGGTACATTTTGAAATAGAAACAATTACTGATACAGAAGATACAATTAATGCAATTGAGGGGGTCCATTATGAATTGTCAGCAGATAGTTTCATTATTCCTGCAAATTCAAATGAAGGAAGTATAAATATAACTTTACTCTACGAAACTCTTCCATTTGAACAATATGTACTCTTAAAGATGAATTTACTCTCTGGTAATTTTGATACAATTCCTATTTTATCATCGAGTGAATTTACTCTTTATAATCCTTATCAAGTACATTTTGATGTGTCACAATTCCTTGGTGAATTTATATGCGATGAACCAGATTATGGTTTATATGGTGTATCTTTCACGCTTGATCCCATAGTTGAAAATCGTATTCATAATGAAAATTTTTGGGATTGGGCTGCATCTGGTTCAACTATTTATTACGATTTTTCAGGAGACTCTACACAGACAATAATTATTCCAACTCAATCTTTTACATTTGGCGATGGTGTTGTAGGTATGGTTGACGGATCAGGCACGTATGATGCTGATTCTGAAACTCTTACTTGTGATTATAATATTTGGCATGAGGGTACTAACTACCCAACTCATCATTATTTTTATCGCCCATACAAGAAAAGTGCTACAAAAATTAGCAAAACAAAAGCTGAGTTGATGCAAGATAGAATCAAATAAAAATAAAAAAGGATTGTTAAAATATAACAATCCTTTTTTTGTGCAATTTTATGAAATACAGTATAAAATTCCCAGCTAAATCAAGTTTTCCCGTGGCAACTTTTATATTTTTTGCCACTACCACAAGGGCATGGTTCGTTTCTACCAACTTTTTTCTCTTTTCTTACCGGCTGAACTTTTTGCTTCTTTTTCCCTTCCGAGCTTCCATCATTTCGTGAGGTTTCAAGTTTACTTGTATCTAAGCGGCGTGGAGAATGACCTTCTTTCACCTGATCGGGATCTTGTGTTTGGATATGCCCTTTCATCAAAGTTGCAACAACATCTTTGTTAATTTTATCAACCATTGTTTTGAACAATTCAAACGATTCAAATTTATAAATCAAAAGCGGGTCTTTTTGCTCGTATGAAGCATTTTGAACCGACTGTTTTAAATCATCAAGTTCTCTTAAGTGTTCCTTCCAATTTTCATCTATCGTTGCGAGGATGGTTGATTTTTCGTATGACCTTACTAATTCCTGCCCTTCCGTTTCATAAGCTTTCTTCAAGTTTGTAAGAATTTGATAAACTTTTGTCCCATCGGAAATTGGCACAACAACATTTTCGTAAACTTTAGAATGAGTTTCATAAATTTGCTTTATTACCGGAAAAGCTTGTTTTGCAATTATATCGCAACGACTGTCGTGAGTTTCTATCAACTTTTGCTGCAGGGCTTCAATAATGTCTATTTTGTTCCATTTATTGTAATCGGCTTCACTAAAAGGAGCTTCAATAGATAATACTCTAAAAAGTTCGTTCTGAAAATCGGAGAATAAAATTTCACCATGGTATTGTTCGGTCAGGCTTTCGCAAACATCGTACATCATGTTTAGAATATCTACTCCAATCCTTTCGCCATACAAAGCATGCCTTCTTTTAGAATAAATAACTTCTCGTTGAGAATTCATAACATCATCGTATTCCAAAAGTCTTTTTCTTATTCCAAAATTATTTTCTTCAACTTTTCTTTGTGCTCTTTCAATAGACTTAGTAATCATTGAATGTTGAATAACCTCACCATCACCAATTCCCATTCTGTCCATCAGTTTTGAAATTCTGTCGGAGCCAAAAAGTCTCATCAAATCGTCTTCGAGCGAGACAAAAAATTGAGATGAACCAACATCACCTTGTCGTCCTGAACGTCCTCTAAGCTGCCGGTCAATTCTTCGCGATTCGTGCCTTTCGGTTCCTACAATTGCCAAACCACCGGAATCTTTCACAAGGTCTGTAAGCTTAATATCTGTTCCTCTACCAGCCATATTTGTTGCAATAGTAACAGCTCCTTCTAAACCGGCTTCGGCAACTACATCTGCTTCTCGTTTATGAAGTTTTGCATTCAACACATTATGTTTTATTCCTCCTCGTTTAAGCATCCTACTTAAAAGCTCGGAAGTTTCAACAGAAGTTGTTCCCACCAATACAGGTCTGTTTCTTTCAACAAGGCCTACTACTTCATCTATAACAGCTTTAAATTTTTCCCTTTTTGTTTTGTAAACCAAATCTTCAACATCGTCTCGAACAATAGGTTTGTTAGTCGGAATTACAACAACATCTAATTTGTAAATATTGTCGAACTCGCCGGCTTCGGTTTCTGCAGTACCTGTCATTCCTGCAAGTTTATGGTACATTCTAAAATAATTCTGTAATGTGATAGTCGCAAATGTTTGAGTAGCAGCCTCGACTTTCACATTTTCTTTTGCTTCAATAGCTTGATGCAAACCGTCTGAATATCGGCGACCTTCCATGATTCTACCGGTTTGTTCGTCAACAATTTTCACTTTATTGTCAACAAGAACATATTCGTCATCTTTTTCAAAAAGTGTATATGCTTTCAGAAGTTGATTTATTGTATGAACTCGTTCAGATTTTATCGCATAATCGCTAATAAGCTTTTGTTTTCGTTCTGCGAATTCTTTTTCAGGAAGATTTTGTTTCTCCATTTCGACAACTTCTGAGCCTATGTCTGGTAGTATAAAAAACTTAGAATCGTCTGAAGCAGAAGTTATTAGATCGATTCCTTTATCGGTGAGTTCTATGGAGTTATTTTTTTCATCAATTACAAAATACAGGTCATCGGTAACTTTATACATGTTTTTTGAATTTTCTTGCATGTAGAAGTTTTCTGTTTTCAAGAGCAAACCTTTATTTCCTGTTTCGCTTAAATATTTTATCAAAGCTTTTGTTTTAGGCAAACCTTTAAATGTTCTCACAAGCAACAATCCTCCTTTCTCAGTATCTCCGCTTGCAATTAATTCTTTTGCTTCAACGAAAGTTTGGTTCACGAGATTTTTTTGTGCTTTCACCAATTTTTCAACTTTTGGTTTTAGTTCGCCAAAAAGTTGGTCGTCTCCTTTCGGAACTGGTCCTGAAATAATCAAGGGTGTCCTTGCATCGTCAATCAAGACAGAATCTACCTCATCAACAATTACATATTGATGCTTTCTCTGAACAAGATCTTCGGGGCTAATTGCCATATTGTCGCGAAGATAATCGAAGCCAAATTCGTTGTTAGTACCATAAGTTACATCTGCATTATAAGCATTTCTTCTTTCGTCGGAGTTTGGCTGATGTTTGTCTATACAATCAACTCTTAATCCGTGAAATTCATATAATGTTCCCATCCATTCGGAGTCCCTTTTTGCCAAATAGTCATTCACAGTTACTACGTGAACGCCTCTTCCGGTAAGGGCATTTAAGAAAATAGGCAATGTGGCAACAAGTGTTTTTCCTTCTCCGGTTGCCATTTCAGCAATATCGCCTTTGTGCAATACAACTCCTCCTATTAATTGAACATCGTAGTGAACCATGTCCCATGTTATTTTGTTACCACCCGCTATCCAGGAATTTTGAAAAATTGCTTTGTCGCCATTGATATTAATATCTTCGCGAATAGTTGCCAATTCTCTGTCGAAATCGCTTGCAGTAACCTCCAAAGTTTCATTTTCGAAAAATCTCTTTGCAGTTTCTTTTACTATAGCAAAAGCAGCAGGTAAAATTTCATCTAAAATATCTTCAATTTTATCTTCAATATTTTTTTCAATTTTATCTATCTCATCGTAGATTTTTTCCCTTTCGGTGATATGAATTTTTTCGTTTTCAATTTTATCTTTCAATGAACGAATGGCATCATTATCTTCTGAAATATAGTCAGTTATATTTTGTTTTAGTTCATTGGTTTTAGCTCTGAGTTCATCATTTGAAATTGATTGAAGTTTCGAAAATTCTTCTTTAGCATCTTCAACAAATGGCATAATTTCTTTGATGTCTCTGTCAGATTTATTGCCAAAAAAGTTCTTTAAAACATTATTAAATAAGCTCATATTATATCTATTTTACTGATAATCTGCACTTTTGCAGATTGATACAAAATTAGTATATTTTTCTTACAAAAATTAAACCTTGTTGTTGATATGTAATTTTGTCATAGTTTTAAAAATATGATGTTTGGAGATAAGGATTAGAAATTTGTTAAAGATTCATTATCAAAACCTATCTCTTCGATTCTAAAATATAAACACCTATCTTTCGTTTTAGAATTTTATTAAATAAAACATTTGTTATGAAGAACTTAAAATTTGTATTTATAGCCTTGATTTTTACAGTTTTATTAGCGGCATGCGTTCCTTCATTGCATCCTTTATACACGGAAAAAGACCTTGTTTTCGATAAAGAATTAGTTGGAACATGGGAAACTGAGGGACAAATTTGGGATTTTAATAGTGTTGACGACAAATATTATAAACTTGTATATACCGACAATAGTGAAAAGTCATCGGATGGAAATAATGGAATAGGCAGTCTATTCACTGGTTCTGCCGGCACTTCCGCCAAATTTGAAGCACATCTCGTTAAACTTGGCGAAAACTATTATCTCGACTTATATCCTGAAGATTTTTTGAAAAATGAAAATACTCTTTTGATGCTTCATATTGTTCCTTGTCATACTTTCATGAAAGTGAAAATTGAGAATAACAAGTTTAATTATCAGATGTTTAATGGAGAATGGTTTCAGGAATTAGTTGCAAAAAGCCCTGAAATTCTTTCTCATGAGAATATTGATGGTTCGGTCCTTATCACAGCTTCTACTGCTGAATTACAGAAATTTATTATAGATTATTCTGAAAATGATAAGTTGTTTGAAGATGTAGAAATATTAAGCAAAAAATAGGATATTTTCGATTAACTCTTTCCTCTGTATAACTTTGAATTTTCTCTGCGAAAATCTGTGTAATTGCTGTTTCACAAAGTAAAAAAATCTTTATTTTATCCCAAATATTTTGTGCAATTGCAAACTTAGCCTCCATTGTTTTTTGCTTTGCGAATTAATATCTTTAAGAAGCTTAAGCGTGGAGACAATATTCATATCATTGTTTTCGTCGAGCGGGCTAATATAATAATTATCAGCATTTAAGCTATTTTCGATAGTTTGCAAATATCCAACTGAAACTTTGTCATTTACAATTCTGACTTCATTTGCATTTTTTTGGGCAGCTACTCCTTTTGGCGAAATTGTAATATAGTCGAGTTGAGCTTTTAAATGTTCAATTTCGATTGTCCCATTTGTTTCAATTCCTATCCAATAGTTTTTTTGTTTCAATTTTTCTAACAGAATTTCCAAATTATGAATTGTAGGCTCGCCTCCGGTAATGATTACCGATTTGCAATTAAATTTCGAAATTTCATCAATAATTTCCGAATCGGAATAATTCGTAAAATTTTCGTAGCAAGTGTCGCACCATTTACAATTAAGATTGCAACCGGCAAGCCTAATAAAAATTACCTTTTTGCCCTGATTAAATCCTTCGCCCTGAAGACTTAAGAATATTTCATTTACTTTATATTTCATTTTAAGATTTTAAAATTTGCATGATAAATACTTTTTCCATGTATAATCTTATTCTTCGTAGGTTGCCGTATTTCCATTTGTTTCCCGAACATCAACTTTATAGCAGCTATCAATTTGTTGGTATATCCAAAATGCCAAATTTTCGGCAGTGGTATTAAATTCTAAGATTTCGTTTAAATATTTGTGGTCAAGTTTCTTAAAAATTCGATTTTTTATCTCAGAAAAATCTATTACCATGCCACTCTTATTTAATTTTTCGCTTTTGCAATACACATCAATAATCCAGTTATGGCCATGAAGTTGAGTACATTTGCTTTCGTAATCTAAATCAAGTTTATGACTTGAAGAGATTTCCATTCTTTTTTTGATATAAAACATTTTCTTTTGAATTAGTAATTAATTAATGGATCAGTCATACCGGCATTTTTGAAAGCTTCCTGACGCAATATGCAACTATCACAAACGCAACAAGGTTTTTCTTTTCCTTTATAGCACGACCATGTAAGGCTATAATCGACATTGAGTTTTTTCCCAAGCTTAATTTCTTGTTCTTTTGATAAAAACATAAATGGTGCATGAATTTTTATAGGCATATTTTTTTCTACTGCACAAACTGTTCCTTTATTAATGGTTTGTTCCATTGATTCTATAAATTCTTGTCTGCAATCGACATATCCGGAATAATCGACCTGACTCACACCAATAAAAATGTCCTGAGCGCCAAGAGTTTCGGCATAGGAGGCTGCAATCGACAGGAAAATCATATTTCTTGCCGGAACATAGGTAATCGGAATATCCTTGCTTTTTTCATCGAAATCGGGGATATTTATAAAACTGTCGGTGAGAGCCGAGCCACCCAATAAATCGAGGTTTAGGTTTACAATTTTGTGATCTGCTACGCCAGCTTTTTTTGCAGATAATTTTGCGAGATTTATTTCTTTGCTATGTTTCTGACCGTAGTTGAACGATAGTGAATAAACTTCGTAGTTTTCTGCCGTAGCTTTATACAAAAGTGTTGTAGAGTCTAAACCTCCGGAATGTAGTACTACTGCTTTTTTCATGCTATATAAAACTTAGAAATTCGAAACTGGATATTAGGTTGATATATTCGAGACTTTTTTGAGTGGATTATAATAAATTTCATTGTCATCTTTTAGTTATTTTTTTTGATTTTCAATTAGTGTCTGCTGATCCCAATTTCTAATTTCATTTTTTTACCAAACGAACAACAACCAATTGCTCCATTAAATTCGGGGCTTTCGAGCTGATGGACAGACGAATAATCATTAGAAAAATAATTTTGAATTGCTTTGTTTTTTGCAACTCCACCACTCAAAATCAATTGGTTGTCTCGAAATTTATTGATGAAGGGTTTCAGTCGGCTATAGAGCGAAAAGTTTACACCGGCGCAAAGTTCTTCTAATTGAGCCCCTTCGGCAATTTTTCCAATAAGCTCCGATTCTGAAAACACTGCACAAGTAGAATTTAATTCGACAGGATTTTCTGAATATTTCGACAAATTTTCAGTACTTACTTCAAGAATATTTGCCATATTTTCGAGGTATCTGCCACAAGAAGCTGCACATTTTTCGTTCAAATCGAGATCGGTAATTATTCCTTTTTCAACTTTTACTACTTTTACGTCTTGCCCTCCAATATCGAATAGAATAAAATCTTTCATGCCGGTTTGAAAAATTGCTCCATATACGTGTGCTTTAATTTCATTGATCGGTGTAAAATTGCTGAGGTCTGTATTGTTTTTTCCGTAACCGGTAGAAATATAAACATCAATATTTTCGATTGAAAGTTTCTCTAAATCGACATTTATTTTTCCATTATATGTGCAATAATTCCTATAGAAATTCATAGTATTTTCTACTCTGGTGAAAATAATTTTACTATCCTCCATAATTACAATTTTCACTTGCCTACTTCCAAGATCTATCCCTAGAATTCTCATAGTTCAGTTTTTTTGATGTCGGCTACCATATCTAAAAATGCCTCTAATCGAAGTTTCGTTCTGGCATCGAGCACATTGAGTTTGTCTCCTTCTATGTTTATAATTGGTATTTCAATTTCTTCTTTTAGAATAATATTTTCGATTGCTCTATGGCAAAATGCTTGTGTATAGTGGATTATTGCATCAATTTTTCTGAGTTTTATTTGCTTTTTTATTTCTGAAATTCTAAATTCATTATTGTATGGATAGGTATAATTTTGATATTGCTCAAAAATATTGCGATCTGATTTGTAACGCGGAAAGGCAAATTCTCTCTGAACTTCGTTATATACAAAAGTTGCATCGTATTTATTTGCAAACTTATAAATATCGCTAGTCATTGGCGGAACACCTATATATCCAAGCTTTACTAAGTAGTGATTTGCTTTGCTATGTTCTATTTCTGCAAGTCTTTCTGTCAATTCTGTTTCGAAATTATCTGGATTTCCGCAAAAATCGCTAAAGTTTACAAGATAAAAATGATTATCCCAGCCATTTGCTTTGTTTTCGAGATAGGTCAATTCATCTAATTTTATTCCCAAATTTCGAATTTTATTGAATCTATTCCTTAGTTTTTCAACTTCGGAATATTCTGCATTTAGGTCTGAAATAAGTTTCCTTATGCTGGCTTCTATCTCCTCAATACCTCTTCCAAAAGGAAATGAAAACGGATAAACTTTTATTCCTCGTCTTTGCAAAATTTCGCTTAGGATTTTGGTGTTCGAACAATCTCCTTCAATGACACCAACTATTACTGAGATATTGTTTTCAATGCAGGCTCCGTACATTCCCTTAATCCAGGCACACATGCTTTTCGGGAAGCCATCACGCTCGGCAATATCAATAAATTTGGAATAGTTTTTCGATTCAATAAACAAATTGTTCATATCAACAGGAGTGAAGCCTGCCGCATAAAGAACCTCAATAGGTACTGTTGTTGTTATTCCAATTTTTTTCATATCAACTTCCTTCTACCCTACTTTTCCTCAAAAAAAATAGGGCTTCCACCCTATAACAACAAATACTATAAAACCTAAGTTTTATCCTAGTTTTGTTTATAGACAGGATGGATTTCGAACTGTCTTTTTTTCAATTCCGGCACAAAGATAGTAATTATAAATTATGAGTTATGAGTTAGAATTTATAAGTCATAACTATTTCAATAGTTCCTTAACTTTTGCAGCAATAATTCGCCCTTCTGCTTTGCCAGCAAGTTTTTTGTTGGTAGCTCCCATAACCTTTCCCATATCTTTCATCGAACTTGCACCCAACTCGGCAATTATTTGCTTAATGATTTCTTCAATTTCCTCTTCGCTCATTTGCTCAGGCAAATATTTTTCAATGACCGATGCTTCAAAAATTTCTTGTTCGTAAAGATCTTCTCTGTTTTGCGATTTATATAATTCTGCCGATTCTTTGCGTTGTTTCACTAATTTTTGCAGCAATTTAATTTCAGCATCTTCCGACATTTCACCATCTGCACCTTTTTCGGTATTTGCAAGCAAAAGTGCCGATTTAACAGCTCTTATGGCAGTAAGTTTTTCTTTCTCCTTTGCTTTCATTGCAGTTTTAATATCTGCACTAATTTTTTCAACTAAGCTCATTTTCAATAATTTGATTTAAACTTTTGCAAAATTAGTGTTTAATAATAATTTAGCCTACAGTTTTAAATTTATTTTTCGTCTAATATTTAAATTTGTGCAGTGAGTCATAATTAATAATTTTGTATGGAAATCTTCTTGAATTGATATAATAAAAAAAATGAAAAAGGGATTATATAAGATTTATACAAGAGTATTAGAAATAGTAATTTTATTTCTAATACCTATTATCTTAACCCAACTTGAGCATTTTTCCAAAATTAATAAAATAATGAAAATTTTATCTATCTGATATTTAGGCATATGACGTTATATAGAATCGTTCTAAATACCATAATGTACAGATATACAGTTATATAAGTAATTGGTGTCCGTTGTAGTCCCAGAATATCATCTTATTTAGAACTATTCTAAATAATATTTTGTTAACTTTGCAACTTGAAATTTAGTTCGTTGAAAATATTGAAATTACAAAATCCGTAGTACCCGAAAAACGAATCCTATGAACGTAATATGCTCATATGTAGGCAGATATAAAATATTGTTCTCAACTTGGGTTAAAATTATGAAACAACGCAGGAGTTTGCATTTTTAGAAATACCCTTAATAACGATAAAGACTGTATTGTTATTAGCCTCCCTCTTCTCAAATGTATGTAAATCATAAAGATATAAAATGTGGTTGTATTTTTAATGAAACAAAGCATTGTTATTACTTTCCAGCCAATAAAGTAATTGGGAAAAATGGATTTTCTTTTCGAAAGAACACATTTATATATTTTAGTCAATTGAAAGAATTCTCTACAGAGAAAATTATGCAGAAATATATTGACACTCAAAAAATTGAACATTTAGATACAATAAAAACTGACGAATACAAAGCACTTGTCTATTGTGCATATAAAGGGAATCAAGTAACTAAGCGAATTAAACTAATGCTGGAAAAATATTTAGAAGAAATGTATAAAACATGATATTGAAAAAATATTGCCAATGTGAAAACAAAAAAAGCCTGCATTTTTGCAGGCTTTTTTTCTATTACAAAATACTAAAATTTGGCAAAGTTGAAACAAATACAAAACAAATTTGGTGCAAAATGTGCCTTCGAGAACCTCAGCCACCCGGCACTCATTGTCTGAAGTTCTTGCTGTTGACTTAGGTTCTCTAAGGCAATGCCCTCATTCTGCTGCAAGTTTAAAACATTCGAGCAACAATAGCTTAGCATAAGAATTGCTTAAATTGAGATAAAGCTATCCAAATCAGAACCTTTTTTAATATCAAATTTTAGGTCCGAATTATCCCAAAGAATTCTCACTATAGGTACTTTATAATCTATTGCATATTTGTAAAAAGTTTTCGTTTGATAACTTGATAGATTACTGGATATAACAATACCCAAAAGGCAATCTTTTATAGAAAGATAGCAATCTTTTTTTGAATATTTGATAATCCTGAATTCATCTTCGTTTATATAGTCTCTATGTTTCTTGAAAGCATTAGTATTCATATATTCTTTAAAATTAACAACATAATCCTCTGTGTTCCAACATCCTAAAAAGGCTTCTTCAATTTTAACATTAATTCCTGGATGCAGGTCAATATACCGTAGATATTTGACTTTACTTGCATGATCTATATCTGCATTTTTATCTGATAAAACAGTTTGATTAAATGCCAGACAAACACCATTGTATCTATCTCCATATTGATCCCACATTCTAGGTTTTAAAAACCCATAATACTCATGTGGCCTTATTTGGTAATATTCATATTTTTTTTCATCCTTGTTAACACAAAAGCATATCTGTTTTAAACTCTCTTCTTTTTCTTTAGAAGCTGTAATAATTTTGTCTATTTTTTCATGGTCTATATTTTTTGTATTAAAATCTTTTCTACTTGAACAAACAATATAGTTAATTTCACTATTCTCAATTGGATCTGCTGACTTTTTCCTTGGCGACAATTTTAATCGTTCATCAGCAAGAATGTATTCTAATGCAGTAGATGCTTCAGTATAGTGATATAAAACATTTTGGCCTTTAAATTCATTAGGAATATTGTCTATATACATATTACAATATTTTAGATGTTTGATTTCGAATATTACATAATATTCGGAATAAAAATAATATTAAAAACCAAAATTAAATAATATTTAAATATTTCAAAATATTGATAAAAAAATCGAACATTTTCTAATCTTGTAAATAACAGTAAAACAAGGATATAAGATTTCAAACAGTTATTTTAAGATACTTTCCATCGGTTTTTAAATTTGCATATATCATTCAACTGAAAACCACAGCCCCCCAACCACTATGCCCCAAATCAATTACATTTCAGTTTTGTCAAACACCAATATCCAATAAAGTAATAATAGCACAATAATAGTCATGAAATTCTCTTAATACATTTTAAAAATTCCGATAATTATCATGAATAAATTGAGATTTCAAATCAAGTAATTCATAGGCATATTTGTATTCAAAACAACTATCTTTGCCAAAAGATTTTTTAAAATAATGATATGAAATATAGAGTAGAAAAAGACACTATGGGCGAGGTTCAAGTACCTGCCGAAAAATATTGGGGTGCACAAACTCAACGCTCAAAAGAGAATTTTAAGATTGGTGGAAACACCATGCCTATAGAAATTGTCAAGGCATTTGGCTATTTGAAAAAATCGGCAGCCTGGACAAATCATGAACTTGGCGTTTTGCCTAAAGAAAAGGCTGAGCTCATTTCTGCAGTTTGCGATGAAATTATTGCTGGAAAATTAGATGACCAATTTCCGCTTGTAGTTTGGCAAACAGGTTCGGGAACTCAGTCGAATATGAATGTAAATGAAGTTGTATCAAACAGAGCACATGTTCTGAAAGGAGGAAAACTTGGCGAAGGGAAAAATTTTATTCATCCGAACGATGATGTAAACAAATCGCAATCGTCGAACGACACTTTCCCCACGGCAATGCACATTGCAGCATATAAAATGTTACTGGAAACTACGATTCCGGGAATAGAGCTTTTAAGAAATACCCTTGCCGGGAAATCGGAAGCATTCAAAGATGTTGTAAAAATTGGAAGAACACATTGGATGGATGCAACACCTTTAACTTTAGGACAGGAATTTTCGGGTTATGTTTCCCAATTAGATCATGGACTAAAAGCTATTAAAAATACATTGGCGCACCTCACTGAGCTTGCTCTGGGCGGAACTGCCGTTGGAACGGGAATTAATACACCGGCAGGATATGCCGATTTGGTTGCAAAAAAAATAGCGGATTTTACCGAATTTCCTTTTGTTTCGGCAGAGAATAAATTTGAATCGCTGGCAGCTCACGATGCAATAGTTGAGGCTTCAGGAGCATTAAAAACTGTTGCTACAAGTTTAATGAAAATTGCCAACGATATTCGTTTGATGGCTTCGGGCCCAAGAAGTGGAATTGGTGAAATTATTATTCCGGCAAACGAGCCCGGCTCATCTATTATGCCCGGAAAAGTTAATCCTACGCAAGTTGAAGCGCTGACAATGGTTTGTGCTCAGGTAATTGGTAACGATGCAGCAATTACAGTTGGAGGAATGAACGGACATTTCGAGCTGAATGTTTTCAAACCTGTGATGATTTATAACTTTTTGCAAGCTGCACGTTTGATTGGCGATGCTTGTGTTTCCTTCAATAATAATTGTGCAATTGGAATTGAGCCTAATAGTGATGTGATTAAACAAAATCTTGAAAATTCTCTTATGTTGGTAACAGCACTAAATCCTCATATTGGTTATGAAAAAGCTGCAAAAATTGCCAAAAAAGCTCATGCAGAAAATACAACTCTTCGCAAAGCTGCATTAGACTTAGGTTTTCTTAGCGATGATGAATTTACCAAATGGGTAGATCCGAAAAAAATGATTGGCAGCCTTTAATAATTGAATATTGATTATTGACAATCAAAAATAGGCAATCAAAAATATAAAATAGAAATGATAGACAACTCCACAGCCACCCGAATTTTTGAAACTGCCAACATCGTTGAGGTGGTTCAAGATTTTGTTAACTTAAAAAAAAGAGGAGTTAACTATTTAGGACTGTGCCCGTTTCATAACGAAAAAACTCCATCTTTTACCGTTTCGCCAGCAAAAAATATTTTTAAATGCTTTGGTTGTGGAAAAGGTGGAAATTCTGTTCATTTTATCAGAGAACACGAAAATGTTGATTATTGGGATGCTCTCAGATATTTGGCGAAAAAATATCATATCGAAATTGTTGAGAGAGAAATCACAAGGGAAGAAATTGAAGAAAAAAACAAAAAAGAAAGCCTTCAAATAATTACTTCTTTTGCACAAAAATATTTTACAGCAAACCTCACAGAAACAAGCGAGGGTAAAACAATTGGTCTTAAATATTTGATTGAAAGAGGTTTCAATGAAAATGTGATTGAAAAATTTCAATTAGGTTATAGTCTTGATAAAAAAGACGATTTTGCTAAAACAGCGGTCTCCAAGGGTTATAAAATTGATTTGTTAGAAAAATCGGGACTTGTCATAAGAAAAGAAAATTGGCAAGCCGATAGATTCAGAGACCGTGTTATTTTTCCTATTCACAGTTTATCGGGGACAATTTTGGGTTTTGGTGGCAGAATTTTGCGAAGCGATAAAAAAAGTGCTAAATACATAAACTCGCCTGAAACAGAATTATATTCTAAAAGCAAAGTTCTTTATGGAATATTTCAGGCAAAAAAATCGATGATTCAGGAGAATAAATGCTATTTGGTTGAAGGTTATACAGATGTAATTTCGCTGCATCAGGCAGGAATCGAAAATGTTGTGGCTTCGTCGGGCACATCGCTTACTAACGATCAAATTCGCCTTATAAAACGTTTTACGCCAAATATCACAATACTGTATGATGGAGACGAAGCCGGAATTAAAGCCTCGCTTCGCGGAATAAATATGATTCTTGAACAAGGATTAAATACGAAAGTTTTACTTTTCCCGGAAGGCGAAGATCCCGATTCTTTTGTGCAAAACAAAAGTTCATCGGTAATTGAAAAATATATTGCTGAAAACGAAAAAGATTTTATTCTTTTCAAAACCAATTTGTTGCTTAAAGGAAACGAAAACGATCCTTTGAAAGTAGCCGGATTGATCGATAATATAGTTCAATCAATAGCCGTTATTCCTGCCAGAATCACCCGTTCGGTATATATTAAGGAGTGTAGCACTCTTTTAGATGTTAAGGAAGAATTATTGTATGCCGAGGTTAACAAACATATTCGGCGACAAGCAAATTCTAAAATTGCACCTATTAGGGAATCTGATGTTGTAAGAAGAAAAACAACATCTCCATCGCAATTGCAATCGCAAATTGAGGATGGCTATGAAACTATTGAGAAAAAAATCATAACATTGCTTTTTAAATATGGCAACAATACATTCTCGATAAATTCGAATTCCGAAAACGATGAGAAAATTTCAATCAGTGTTGCACAATTTATTATCGATGAAATTACTAAGGATGACCTGATTTTTAAGAATACTTTATACAATTTTGTTTTTAATGAAATTAAACTTAATTATTCTAAAAACCAGCAAATTAATGAGAAGTATTTTATCAATCATCAAGATGCAAAGATAAATTCTTTAGTTGCTGAAATTTTAAGTACACAACATAGCCTGAGCGATTTCTGGCAAAAACGTTCGGGACTATATATTGCTACCGAAGAGATGAACCTCAATGTCGAAATTCCTGAAACTATCCTAACCTACAAAATTAAGAAAGTGAACGAAATGATAAACGATGTTCAGAAACAAGGAATTGAGGCACAAAACAAAAATAAGGTTGAGGAAATAATTGTAATTCAACAAAAAATAGTTCAGCTAATTACCCTTCGCAAAGAACTTGCAAACGATATTAAAGAGAGAATTGTTTTGAAGTGATTTTAATTTTGATTAAAGGGGAAATTTTATATTTTTGTCATAATTTGTTTAATTTTGAAATGAATACTGATTATGAGACACAAAATTATACTTTTTCTTGTCCCCTTTCTTTTTCCTTTTCTATCTTTTGCACATCTTGTAGTGGATTTTGAATCAAGTTTGAAAAATCAATCCATGATTGTTCCGGATTCACAACTAGTAATATTCACAACTGGATGGAGTATAGTTTCCACTTTTATTGATCCTGACCAATCTTCTATGGATTCAATATTTGCATCAATAATTCAAAATATCTCAATTGTGAAGAATGATGATGGCTTGGTATTTTGGCCTACATATAATGTGAATCAGATAGGTAATCATATGATTGGCGAAGGCTATCAGATTAAAACATTGCAGGCAGATACTCTAATAGTTTTTGGGTCTCGTATAAATCCGCAAACTACATCTGTTTTTATTAGCCAGGGCTGGAATATCATAGCCTATTTTCTCGATTATCAAAAATCTATTGAATTAGCCTTAAATCCAATACTTGTAAATGTTATAATGGTAAAAAGTGGGAATGGGTTGATTTTTTGGCCTCAATATGGCGTGAACAATATTGTAAATATGCAGGAGGGGCAAGGATACCATATTAAAATGACACTTGCTGATACATTATTTTATTGGATAAACACTCCACCAAGTGCAATTGATGATTATCAAGTAATGAATGAAGATGAAACAGCAATTGTAAACGTAACAGGAAACGATGTCGATGCAGAAGGAAATATAGATCCGGGAAGCGTTGAAACAACAGGATTACAACAACCAAGCCATGGAGATGTAACATTCATTGACCCTGTAACAGGCGAAATGACCTATGTACCTAATGCAAACTACTCAGGACCAGACCAATTCGAATACAGAGTAACAGATAGTTTAGGACTTTCAGACACTGCAATAGTATTTATGAGTATACAAAATGTGAATGATGCACCAATAGCAAATAATGATTTTGCAACAGTTCTATATAACTCAACAACAAGCATCCCAATAACAACAAACGACACAGACATAGACGGAAGTATAGTGCCAAACTTAACAGAAATAACACAAGCGCCAGTATTTGGAACAGCAATTCCAGACGGAAACGGAAACGTTGACTATACAACACCAAGCGGATTCAGCGGAGTAGACAGCCTAGAATGCGTAATCTGGGACGATGGCAACCCAAGCCTATCAGACACATCAATGCTATACATAACAGTAGAACCACAAATAAACAATCCACCAACAGCAAATAATGATCAAGCAACAACACCTTATCAAACAGCAGTAACAATAAACTTATTATTAAACGACTATGATTCAGATGGCAATTTAGTACCAAACTCAGTAACAATCACACAAGCACCAAGCAACGGTGCAATCACAAACATAAACCCTACAACAGGCGAAGCAACATACCTGCCAAACAATGGATTTACAGGAACAGATAATTTCCAATACTCAGTATCAGATAATGGCAACCCAATAGAAACAGATAGTGCAGATGTGAGTGTGAATGTACAAAATCCGACTAACACACAAGTAACATTCATATTCAAATCAGCAAGTGAAGATACAACATTAATAAACGGAACAAGCACTTTACATCATAAGAAAAACGGTTTATCCAGCTATTCAACACTTACAAGTGCAAATGGAACAATAACAGTTACAATGGATCCAGGATCAACATATGAAATATATGGAAGCCACAGCGGAGATATTGAAAGTTTTTATGGAGTAGCTTCATTCTACACATTCCTAAAAAGACCAGGACAATTAGAAGCATTTGAACAAAGAGCAGTTGATGACCAAAGTTCACCAGTTATAATTCAAACCAATGATACAATATTTGTTTATAATTTAATGAATGATTTTCCGTTGACAAACATGATGAGTTATGCATCATACACTTCAATGGGAAATACAGGTACAAGAAAGTTCAGTACAGCAGATGCAAATGCAACAGCTTGGTGGGATGTAGCATTAGGAGATTCAATAACTGCAACTCAACAATTATGGTTTGATGAATTAAAAGCAGATTTAACAAGCATACCACACTGTTATTTAACTATGCCATTTGAAGAAAGCAGCACAGAACCAACAACACCACATTTATGGATGCAGAAAAAATTAGGAAATCCAAGTCCAGGAGTTAATTCAACAATTTATAATCCTCAAACACATGAGATTACAGAAGCAAGAGCAAGATGGCCACCTGGAATGACTGAAGGCACATTTAAAATAGAAGTAACTCAAGCATTACATAATTTAAATGATGTTGGAGGAGTAGATCCTGCAGTATTAAACCCTGGAACTTATACTCTTAATACCACTGGTAGAAAAATTCTTTCAGTATTATATTTAGCCCAAGCTAAAACTAAATTCTAAAAAAAAGAAGCTATATCTCAAACAAAAAATGGAAGCCCAATTCAAAGCTTCCATTTTTTATTTTTTTACTTAATAAGCAAAACTATTTTTCTTTATCAGAAAGTTTAAAATCTATAGGAATTGTAAACTCAACATCTACAGCTTTTCCATTTTGTTTTCCGGGTTTCCATTTTGGCATAGAATTTATAACTCTCAATGCCTCTCTGTCTATAATCTCATTTACCCCTCTGGATATTTTCACTTTCGTAATATTACCATTTTTATCCACAACAAATTTTACGTAAACTTTCCCTACAATTCCTTTTTTTCTTGCAATTTCGGGATAGACTACATTTGTAGCAATAAATTTTCGTAATGCTTTGGCTCCGCCTGAAAATTCCGGCATTACATCTACTTTCGTATAAACTTCATTTCCTTTAGATTGTTTAGACTCACTTTTTAAGACAATTTTCTCTTGCTTTTCCTGAGAATAAGCTTTCTTTGGTGCAGTCGAAAAAGCAAGCATTAGCATAAAAATCATTGGAATGGCAAAAAATACTTTAAATTTTGCCAAACTCGAACTTCTTGGTTTAGTCATCATAATAATTCTCCTTTTGATTAGTGATTTGTTAAAAAAATTAGTTAATAAATTGAATTGTGTACCAACAACTTTCGAAAGTAAAAGTTCCTGATAGCTGTACATATTACTGTTTTTTATTACATTATCGTCGGCAAGATATTCATGAACCTCTTTTATTGAATTTTTGTATAAATAAATTATCGGATTAAACCATATTATTATTGACAATACTTCAATGAAAATTGCATCAATAGTATGTTTTTGATTGACATGAACCAATTCGTGTGATAAAATTTTCTGAGCATCTTCGCTTTTTGTGTCAGAATTGTTCAAGAAAATTATATTGAAAAATGAGAAATTCAGATATTCAGAATTTGTAAAAACTAATTTAAGTCCATTCGATTTTACTACTTGAAATTTGCTGATCATCTTATAAATTCTGTAAAATTGATATAGAAATTTCGTTGTATAAAAAGTTACTCCAATTAAATATATATAAAGTAAAATATTCGACAATTGGAAATGAACCGGCAACAAGTTCTCAATTTTATTATCTGCAAATTCAACAGTATCAAGCAAATACGAGATAGAGTTTTGAGAAACTGTCTGTGCAAATTCAAATTTCGCAAAAGGAATTAATAATGAGATAACTGCAGATATTAACAAATAATATCTGTTGAGTCGAAAAAATGTCTCATTTTTCAAAAGAATGAAATAAATCAAATATAAACACGCAAAACTAAGGAACGACTGAAAAATATATTGAAATATTGAATCCATAATTTTATGATTTTTGTTTTTGAATATGATTATTTATAATTTTTTGAATTTCCTCTAATTCGTTGATATTTAGCTTTGATTCGTTGGCAAAAAATGAAACCATTTGTTTATACGAATTGCTAAAATAGCTCTTAACAAACGAACCGAGATACTCTTTTGAATATTCTTTTTTGCTGATCAATGGAAAATATTCGTGAGTTTTTCCATAAGCCTTATAGCCAACAACGCCTTTTCTTTCTAAAATCCTGACTATTGTTGAAATTGTATTATAAGCTGGTTTTGGTTTTGGGAGTTTTTCAATTATGTCTTTCACAAAACCTTTTTCTATTTCCCAAAGAATTTGCATCACTTGTTCCTCTGCTTTTGTAAGTTCCTTCATATTTTCAAAAAATCAATTTTAATTTCTGCACAAAAGTATAACTAAATGTTTAGTTACAAAACTATTTTGTTAGTTTATTATTGTATTCTTATCGAAAAAAAATAAAAAAATTATATAAACTACCGTATATATCTAATATATAACAATATATGCAAATGAATATTGAATTTTATGTAATAATATTTTTTGAATTTTAGACGAACTAAAAATTAATTGATAAATTTGTCATAATATAAAATGTAGGAATGTTCTTGTCTTTTAGATATATGCTATGAAAAAATATATATTGTCTTTGCTTACTTTTCTTGTTTTCGGATTAATTCAGGCACAAGTTATTCCTGATGTTTTCGATTTAAGAAATTTCAATACTACAAATTTTGTTACATCGGTAAAAAGTCAGGAAGGGGGAACATGTTGGACACATGGTGCTATGGCTGCAATTGAAGGAAATCTGATGATATCGGGCGTTTGGGAGGCAGTAGGAGATACTGGCGAGCCAAATCTTGCCGAATATCATTTAGACTGGTGGAATGGTTTCAACGATTTCCAAAACGATGACATTTATCCTTCAACTGGCGGGCTGACAGTTCATTTCGGTGGAGATTATCGTGTAACTTCTGCATATTTGTCGCGTGGAGAAGGTGCAGTACGCGAAATTGATGGACAGTCGTACAATAATCCACCTGAACGATTTGACTCTACTTTTCATATATATTATCCACGAGAAATTGAATGGTTTTCGATGGATTCAAACTTGAATAATATTGTTTTGATAAAAACAAAAATTATGACCGAAGGAGTTATGGGCACTTGTATGTGCTACAATGGAGGTTTCATCAATAACGATTTTATTCATTATCAACCAAGTTCATCCCAATTAGAACCCAACCATGCAATAGCAATAATTGGTTGGAACGATACACTTGTTACTCAAGCACCAAATCCGGGAGCATGGTTGTGCAAAAATAGTTGGGGAGAAGCCTGGGGAAACGATGGATATTTTTGGATTTCCTACTACGATAAACATGCAGTGCATCATCCCGAAATGGGAGCAATTTCTTTTCAGGAAGTTGAATTGTATAATTATAAAAAAATATATTACCACGATTATCATGGATGGCGGGCAACAAAAACTACTGTAAGCGAGGCTTTTAATGCTTTTACAGCAGATTCTCAGGAGGCTATTAAGTCAATAAGCTTTTTCACTGCACAAGATAACGTAGATTATGTTGCAATAGTTTATGGAAATTTTCAAACCGAACTTAGCGATACTTTGTCGTTAGATAGCGGCCTCATTGAGCATACAGGATTTCATACAATTGATATAAGTTCAGTTGTTATATTAAATCCCGGACAAGAATTTTATGTTTATGTGAAATTTTCCAATGGAGGACATCCTTACGATCAAACATCAGATGTTCCGGTTTTGTTGGGCTCATCGCAAAGAGTTATTGTTGAATCCAGGGCTGAAGCTAACGAAAGTTACTATCGTTCAGCTAGTCAGTGGAAAGATTTATTTGAAATTGACGAAACAGCCAATTTTTGTATAAAAGCTCTCACTGTAGATCCTTTGCCAACACAAGCTGCAACACCATCAGGTGCAACTCATTTTTGCCAAAATCCAGATAACTTTATTTATGAAACTGCCGGTTCTTTTAACGCTACCGACTATATTTGGGAACTAATTCCTTCAACTGCCGGAACAATTTTCGGATTTGGACCTGAAGCAACAATCGATTGGGATAACCTTTTCACAGGAACTGCTGAAATTTACGTAAAAGGTATCAATTCAGTTGGCGAAGGAAACATTTCCGATCCTTTGATAGTTGAAATTTCTGCTGTTCCGCAAATTAATTTAGGTAGCGATACAATTCTTTGTTTGACAGAAAGTGTTATACTTAATGCTGAAAATGCAGGAGCTTCTTATGTTTGGTCAAATTCAACAGGCCTAGAAATTTCATTCGATCAATATTTAACTATCGATTCGAATGTTTTTGGTCTAGGAACAGAAACCTTTTTTGTAACTGTTGTAGATTCAAACGGCTGTGAAAATTCTGATGAAATAACTATCACTTTTGAACTTTGCCTTGGAATTTCAAATTCAAATCAGAATTTCGATTTCCAAATATTTCCAAATATTAATAATGGAATATTCAATATAAACTTTTCAGGTTTTGAAGGTCAAACTCAAATTTCAATTTTTAATTTGTATGGGGAAATAGTATATCAGGAAGAGTTGCTTGGTTCAAAAAATGAGTTATTGAAAACAATAAATGTGTCGTTTGTATCAAATGGAGTTTATATTTTACACATTACCAACAAACAAAAACTATTTTCAAAAAAACTAATAATTTCAAACCCTTTCTAATTTTATAAAATTTAATAATAAGAAATTATGCACGTAGCAATTGCAGGAAATATAGGTTCGGGAAAAACAACATTAACCCGATTGTTAGCAAAACATTACAAATGGGAAGCTCACTTCGAAGACGTAGAAGAAAATCCATATTTGACAGATTTTTACGACGATATGAAACGGTGGTCTTTCAATTTGCAAATCTATTTTTTAAATAGCAGATTCAATCAAATTTTGGAAATTCGCCAAAAAGGAAAGGTCGTTGTTCAAGATAGAACTATATATGAAGATGCTTATATTTTTGCCCCAAATCTTCATTCAATGGGACTGATGCACACTCGTGATTTCGAGAATTACCAATCATTGTTCAAAATGATGGTTTCGCTAATTCAAGCCCCCGATTTATTAATTTATTTGCGTGCAAGTATTCCAACATTAGTAAATCAAATTCAGAAACGAGGCAGAGACTACGAAAACACATTGAGATTAGACTATCTGAAAAGATTAAATGAAAGATACGAAGCCTGGATAGAAGGATACAATTTAGGAAAAGTCTTGATTGTTGATGCTAATCATACAGATTACTTTAATAAGCCTGAAGATTTGAGAGGTGTAATTGATAAAATTGAAGCGGAATTGTATGGGCTATTCTGAAATGTTAAATGCTAATTTACTTGAACTAACAAAAATTTCAGCACAATATTTATCTCAATAAATCATAAATATATGGTAAACAGATTTTTACTATTCGAGAATATTAAAATTGCTTTTCAATCAATTAGGTCGAACTTGCTTAGAACAATTTTAACAATATGTATTATTGCTGTAGGAATTACTGCCCTTGTTGGGATTCTTACTACTATCGATGCAATGAAATTTATGCTAAGCAATCAGTTTGCAAGCATGGGCACCAATACTTTTTCTATTGAAAAGCGATACACATATTATCAAGGAAATACGAATCAAAAACAAAAAACAAAAAAATCGAGATCGTATTTATATATCTCATATAAAGATGCAATTCGATTTAAATCTGAATACAATTTTCCATCTAATGTTTCGATTTATACATGGGCATCTTATGTTGCAACCGTAAAATATGAGTCGAAAAAAACCGATCCAAATATCCGGGTAAATGGCACCGATGAAAACTATATTCAAACTGCTGGCAGAGAAATTTGGTTGGGTAGAAATTTTACTGTTCAAGACATTGAGATGAATAGGAATGTTACAATTATTGGCAGCGAATTGGCAAGAAATATTTTTGGGAAAAATACAGATCCACTCGATAAGATTATTACAATTGGAAACGGCAAATATAAAGTAATAGGTGTTTTGACAGAGAAGGGCAGTACTTTTGGAGGAAATGAAGATAAAATTTGCCTACTACCTATCACTAATGTAAGGCAATATTTTTCGAGGCCAAACATGGATTTCACTATCAAAGTAGCTCCGAAAAATGAAAAGTTACTGGATATTGCAGTCGGTGAAGCCAGAGGATGTTTCAGAAAAATTAGAAAACTTGAGCTTGACGAGGAAGATAATTTCAGAATTGAAAAAATGGATCAATTGCTCAACACCTTTTTTGAGGATGTAAAATTTATTACTCTTTCGGCAACTATAATTGGAGTAATTACTCTGCTTGGAGCAGTAATTGGCTTGATGAATATTATGCTGGTTTCGGTATCGGAACGCACACGCGAAATTGGCACCAGAAAAGCAATTGGAGCAAAATCGGTTACCATTAAGCAACAGTTTTTGCTTGAAGCAATAATAATTGGTCAGCTTGGAGGAATATTTGGAATAATCTTAGGAATAGTCGCAGGAAATATTGTAACTATGCTTATGGATAGTAATTTTTATATCCCGTGGGTTTGGATAAGTTTTGGAATTGCAATATGCTTTATTGTAGGCATTTTATCTGGTTATATCCCGGCTGTAAAAGCATCTAAATTAGATCCGATAAATGCCTTACGATATGAATAGTTATCATTGGATAGATATAAGTTATTGAAAAAACTCTGAGAATTGATTTAGAAAAACATTCGGTATTATTCACTTTGCGTGCCTTTGTTCTTTCTTTAAGTAGCTTTGTGAAATAACTATAACACAAAGAAACACGGAGGAAACACAAAGTTGCACAGAGAAAAGTGTAAACTGCTTTTGATTATTAACGAAAGATGCTCAACATTTAAGACAGTATTATCAATTTTCAATTTATTGATGAATTGAATATTGAAAATTGCTGATCACAGACTTAAGCCTGTCAGCCAAATCCTACTTTTTAGAAACAGCTTTTAAAGTTCCTAATCTACTAATTCCATCTTTTTTATATTTTCCTTCGTCTGGAATTCTATGATCTGTAATATATGTGGCAACTGCATCGAAAGTTTTGCCGTCCGAAGCTCTATAAATTCTCCATTTAAACTTTTCGCCTTTTGCAAAACCATTGTTTTGACCTTCTTTGGTGCCCCATGCAGCAGTAGCAGTGGTTTTGGCTTCCCACATAACTCCATTTCTGTCGTTTATATCTCCGCTACCTTTACCAGTGCCACCTGCATTTTCTAAAACTATTTTTCCATCTTTTGTCTTTTTTTCATAGAAAACAGAAATATAATCACCTTTCGAGATAAGCTTGCCATCAATTGTGATTTTTGTTGTTTCATGAACCAAAATAGTATGGTTTTCGCCGGTATTTACAAATTTCCAGTTTGGTTGAGCCACTAATTGAACAAGCGAAATGCCAAGTATGCAGAATGTCAAAAATAGTTTATTCATAATTTTAAATTTAAATAAAAAATATAACTAATAATAATCTTGATTATTGTTTCCAAAAAACTTCAAAATAAATCAATTTATCCGATTTTGACAAAAGTGAATGAGTTTTTCTGAAAATGATAGAATTTCTTTTATATTCTTTTATATTCTTTTATATTGTTGTCCGGTAAAAAATAGGTAAGATAGTTGTAAAAAACTATCTCACCTAATTATCTTTGCTCAATTACCACAAAGAGCAAATTATATGAACAACGTACAATTTTTACCGGACAGCCAATCTTTGGACAAATCCTTCAAATGATAAAACGAGGGCAAATCGAAACTTTGTTCAAACAACTTAAACAAAACTTTCCTTTAAAATATTTTCTGGGAGACAATGTAAACGCTATTGAAATACAAATATGGGTTAGCATGATTGCAAATCTATTACTAAGTGTAATAAAATCAAGACTTAAACGAAATTGGTCTTTCTCAAATATTGCATCTATTGTCAGGCAACATTTGATGAATTATATCAATATCTATAAATTCCTGAATGACCCTGAAAAGGCATGGGTAAGTATTGTAGAAAAAAAGAGGGCTGAATATCGAAATAGTTTATTCCCTGAATTGGAAGGGGCTTACTTTTGACAATACAAAAAATAGAATTTGATTATCATATAGTTAAATGAAAAATAATAACAAAAATTGATTTAACCGGACAACAATAATTTCAAAGATACAAAATGAAAGCAATTCACAACTCGTGTACATTTACTGAATATGCTTTTTCCACTGTGTTCAATATTTCAAAGATAAAAAAAGCAATTCAAAAGCTAACTATAAACTTCTCTCACTCCAAGCAACAATGAGCTTAAAAATGCCCTTATTAAGTTCGGAATATAAACAAACTTCTATTTCTTCTTACGTTTAGTTTTCCATTTATTATTATCAATTTTTTCAGCAATTTCAATTCTTACACTACGACCTTTATATTTTGCATCATGAAAAGAGTTTAATACTTTTTTAGTATGTTTTTCTCCTACTTCGAAAAATGAAAAACTATCTTTAATATCTATCGAACCTACATTAATATCTCTATCTTTGGTATAATCGTTAATCATTCCGATAATATTTTTGGGCTCAACTTTATCTTTTTTCCCTACATTTATAAAAAATCTGGAAAAACCGCTACTTCCTCTTCTATTGCTCCTATCTCCACGGCCTCCACCATCTTTTTTATCTCTTTTTTCTGCCTTGCCTTCTGCTTTTTTGTTGAGGTCTGGAGCGTTTTTATAGTAATCTAAAAATCGATTAAATTCGAGTGAAACAAAACGTTTGATGATTTGTTCTTTAGTCAGCCATTCCAGCTTTTTGTTGACAGTATCCATAAATTGGGCTATCTGATCTTCATCAACCACTACATTCTCCATTCGATCTATCAACTTAAAAAGTTGTTTTTTACATATTTCTGCTCCGGTCGGAACAAGTAGTCTTTCGAATTTCTTTTGAACAATTTTTTCTATAGTCGGAATTTTAGTTACTTCTCTATAATTCACTATTGCAATAGAAACCCCCGATTTCCCGGCACGACCGGTACGCCCACTTCTGTGAGTATATGTTTCGAGCTCGTCAGGCAAATTGTAGTTGATAATGTGAGAAATGTCCTGTACATCAATTCCACGGGCGGCAACATCTGTTGCTACTAACATTTGTAAGGTTTTTTCTCTGAAACGTTTCATAACATGATCTCGCTGAGCTTGCGAAAGATCGCCATGAAGAGCATCGGCATTATAACCGTCTTTTATCAGCTTTTCGGCAACTTCTTTGGTTTCAGCTCTCGTGCGGCAAAATACAATTCCGTAAATATTTGGGTTAATATCTGCAATTCGTTTGAGTGCTATATAACGGTCGCGGGCATGAACCTGATAAAATACATGACGGACATTTTCGGCACCGGCATTTTGTTTTCCAACAGTAATTTCGACAGGGCTGTCCATAAAGTTTTTGGCTATACGAGCCACTTCTTTTGGCATAGTTGCCGAAAAAAGTAAAGTCCTTTTAAAAGCAGGAGTTTTTTCCAAAATCCCATTTAATTCATCTCGAAATCCCATGTCTAACATTTCGTCTGCCTCATCTAAAACTACAGTATCAATGTTATTAATTTTTGCAACTCTTCGCTTAATTAAATCTAACATTCTGCCAGGAGTAGCAACAATTATGTGTGCTCCTTTTTTAAGCGCTCTCATTTGAGTTTCGATACTTGCTCCACCATAAACCGACACTATTTCAATGCCTTTTACATGTTTCGAATAATTTTGTAAATCCTTAGAAATCTGGATACAAAGTTCTCGTGTAGGCGATAATATCAAAGCCTGAACGGATTTATTCTCAATATCAATTTGCTCAATAATTGGCAAACCAAAAGCGGCAGTTTTTCCTGTGCCGGTTTGCGCAAGGCCAACAATGTCGCTTTCTGTTTCAAAAAAAATTGGGATTACTTGTTCTTGTATAGGTGTAGGATTAACAAATCCCAGCTCATCAAGACCTTTCAAAAGGTTGGGTTTGAAACCCATTTCATTAAATTTCAACATATTATCATTTCCAAATTTGGGCGGCAAAAGTATATATATTAATTATAATGAAGAAATTTATTTTCAGCGAATTTCAAAAATCACATGGGTATAGATTTTACGAACAATGAAAATAAAATTTCTATTGTAGAGTATGATTTAAAGTTTTTAACTTTGCTCGGTGAGGAAAAATATAATAAATATAGGCATTTTAGCCCATGTTGATGCAGGAAAGACAACTATTGCAGAGAGTTTTCTTTATAAAGCTGGAGCCATAAAAAGCCCCGGAAGTGTTGATAATGGAACATCCCAAACAGATTTTCTCGATATTGAGAAAGAGCGAGGTATATCAGTGAAGTCTGCAGTTGCCAATTTAAGATGGCAAAATTCAAATATAAACTTAATAGATACTCCTGGACATATTGATTTTTCTGCAGAAGTGGAACGATCAATCAGAGTTTTAGATTTGGCAATACTTGTTGTTTCGGCAGTTGAAGGTGTTCAGGCACATACCGAAAATATATGGATGGCACTAAAGCAGCACAATATTCCAACGATTTTTTTCATTAATAAAATTGACAGAATAGGAGCTGATACAGAAGAAGTTATACAAGAAATCAAACAAGATTTATGTTCTGACATTGCTGTTTTGCAGAAAGCTGTCGATGAAGGTGATGCAAAAGCTAATGTTTTAAATTGTTGGAAAGATACTGAAATTGATGAAAATGTATTGGAAATTATTGCAAATAATGACGATGAAATTTTAGAGAGCTATATTTCAGAAGCGGACATAAGTTTTGATGAATTGAACAACTCATTGATTAAGGCTGTTAAAGGATTTAAGATATTTCCTGTGTTGATGGGAGTTGCAAAAAGTCAAATTGGAATTGAAGAATTATTGAACGCTGTTGTTAAATATACACCTACGTCGGAAATAAATGATGAAAATAATCTATCTGCTGTAGTTTTTAGGATCGATCATGATAAGAAATTAGGCAAAATTGTTGGGCTAAGGATTTTTAGCGGACAAATATCAAATAAAGATGAAATCTTTAATAGTTCGCAAGATAAGCTTGAAAAAGTTAATCAGCTTAAAAGATATGCATCAGGAGGATATAAGGATATATCTATTGGTTTTGCCGGCGATGTGCTTGCATTAACAGGATTGAATGATGCAAAGCTGGGAGATACTTTAGGTAAAAAGTCCAATTTTCAGAAAGAAGTTAAGTTAAATAGTCCACTGCTGACAGTTCAAGTGAAAGCCATAAATGAAAATGATTATGCAAAACTCGCAGAGGCACTAAGAATTCTTGATGCAGAAGATCCTGCACTACAATTTGAATGGCTGAAAGAAGATAAGGAATTAAATCTTCAAATTATGGGGTGGATACAGATTGAAGTACTTGAGAGAGTTTTAGAAAACAGATTTAATGTTAAAGCAAAATTTGAAGATCCCACCGTTATTTACAAAGAATCGCCTAAAAATAATGCTGTCGGATTTGCAAGATATTGGATGCCAAAACCATGCTGGGCAATTATAAAACTTCAAATTGAACCCGGAGAGCCAAATAGCGGACTTGTTTATGAGTCAAAACTTAGTGTTGACGATGTTCACAGAAAATATCAAAATGAAGTAGAAAGAACAATTCCGCAAGCCTTGAAGCAGGGGCCAAAAGGATGGGAAGTAACAGATTTAAAAATTACACTTATTGAGGGGGAAGATCATGAAGTCCATTCTCGCCCGGGCGATTTTATTGTAGCTACACCGATGGCAATAATGAATGGTTTGATAAATAGTGGAACAAAATTTTTGGAGCCATATATTTGGTTTAAAATTACCGCTCCTGAGGGGCTTTTAGGTGCAATATCAAGCGATATAATTCAAATGAGAGGAAGTTTTGAAAGCCCTGATATTAATGATGGTAAATTCTCTTTTGAGGGATTTGTGCCTGTTGCTACATCAATGGATTTTCCAATTAGGCTAAGTTCAAGGTCGGGAGGGAAAGCTAAAATTAAAACCCGTTTTCATTCTTACAAAGAGTGTAGCGATGAACATGGTGTTCATAGAGAATATAAAGGAATTAGCCCATTAGATGAAGCAAAATATATTTTGAAAGCGAGGAGGGCATTGCAGTAGGGTTTTACGTTTTAACAAATGAATTTTATTAGCGTACCAATATTTTAATCTTAAAAAAATGACAATAATGAAATATAATAGATACATAAATGATGTACCGAAAGTTTCCGAAATTGGTCTTGGTGCATGGCAGTTAGGCATAAATTCGGGATGGAAAAGTATGACTGAAAAAGAAGCTATATACATGGTACATAAATCTATTGAATTAGGAGTCAATTTTTTCGATACTGCTCCAGTTTATGGTCTTGGTACCGGAGAATTAAGGCTCGGAAAAGCTTTGAAAATTTATGACAGGTCTAAAATAGTAATCAATACAAAATTCGGTCGTAGCGAAAAGGGAGAAATTAACTTTAATTCAAATAACATTCGTGAATCTTTAGAAGGGAGCTTAAAAAGATTGCAAGTTGACTATATTGATTCAATCATAATACACAGTCCGCCAATTGAATACCTTGATGGCAACGACAATGACCATTATGAAATTCTGGAAAAATTGATGGACGAAGGAAAAATAAAAGCTTATGGAGCATCTTTGGATACCTTCGAGGAAATGAAACTTTTAATAAAAACTACAAATTCAAAAGTTATAGAAGCTTTCTTCAATATTTTTCATCAGGATGCAGCAAGAGCCTTCGATTTAGCAAAAAAACAAGATGTCGGTATTATTGCGAAAATCCCTCTCGATTCCGGATGGCTTTCAGGCAAATATAATTCTGATAGTACATTCGATGATATTAGAAAACGATGGTCGAGAAAGGATATTAAAATAAGAGCTGATTTGACGGAAAAAGTAAAAAATATAATCAAGCAAAATAATCTTGCACAAACAGCCATTTCTTTTTGTCTGGCGTATGATGCTGTATCTACTGTTATTCCGGGGAATATCACAATTGAACAGTTAGATAGTAATTTGGAGAGCATTAAAAATCCAATTTCTAAAGAACTCGTTAAAAAGTTAGAGGATTTTTATAAAAATGAAGTGAAGCATCTTAATCTTCCATGGTAAATTCAAAACCATATCTGCTTTTTAGTTGTTGAATTGAAAACTTGATATTTTGTTTGATTTTCGTATATTTAGATTTTTATTTAAATATATGAATTATACTTTGATAACTGGAGCATCAAGTGGAATAGGTTATGAATTAGCATTTCAATTTGCAAAAAATGGTCATAATTTAATTCTTGTTGCCAGACAGTATCAAAAATTATTGCAATTGGCTGAAATTCTAAAAGCTGACTATAATGTTGAAACAGTTCTAATTTCGCAGGATTTAAGCCATCCTAATGCAGCCGATGCAATTTTTGGCTTAGTCAGTGAAAAGGGAATTCATGTTAACTATCTTGTCAATAATGCTGGTTTCTATGTGAAAGGAGCCTTTGTTGAAACATTGTGGGAGAAGGAACATGAACTTGTACAATTGCAGTGCCTAAATCATACTAAGATTACAAAGTTGTTACTGCCGCAGATGTGCAAATCTAAAAAAGGCGGAATTCTCAATATTTGCTCAACCGGTTCTTTTGTACCTGGCCCTAATAATGCTATTTATTGTGCAGCTAAAAGCTTTGTCCTGAGTTTTTCGGAAGCTATTGCCGAGGAGGTGGCAGAATTTGGAATTGCAGTTACAGCCTTATGCCCGAGCGGGACGAAAACAAATTTTCAGAATTTTGATGATAGGAAAGAGTCAGTTTTATTTCCAATTATGAAAGCTTCTGAAGTAGCAAAAATTGGATACAATTCATTGATGAAGGGCAAAAGAGTTGTTGTGCCAGGAATGAGTAATAAGCTGCAAGTGTTTCTTGTTAGATTTTTGCCAAGAAAGCTGGTAGTAAAATTAACAAGCATTTTGGTAAAAAATGGTAAGTAAAATAAATCGGTGCTTATGAAACATATGATTTATGGAATAAGGTATTTAATTAATTATTGGTTTCTTGGAAAAACCAAACCACTTATCTGTGGACTTGTTCTTCACAATAAATGTAACTTAAGATGCCGACATTGCACAGTAGTTGACAGGCAGCAAGCAAGCATGAGTTTTATTGAAGCTGTAAATGTTATTGATTCATATTATTCTGAAGGCGGAAGATGTCTTTACTTAGAAGGCGGAGAACCATTTATTTGGAATGACAATGAAAATACAATGGAAGATATTGTAAAATATGCCAAGAAAAAAGGATTTTTTGCAGTTATCATATACACAAATGGCACTCGCACTTTAGAATCTGCCGCAGATACAATATTTGTTAGCGTTGATGGATTAAGTAATACGCATGATTCTCTGAGAGGAAAATCATTTGAGCGAATATTAAATAATATTGAACTGTCTCAACATTCATCCTTGTATATTAACTTCACGATAAATTCAGTGAATAAAACTGAGCTTTCTGACTTTTGTGAGTTTATTGACAAAGTCCCACAAATAAAAGGGACATTCTTCTATTTCCACACACCGTATTATGGACATGATGAGCTAAATATTGATGTTTCAACAAAAAAGGAAATCTTGCAACAGTTGTTGAAACTTAAAAAACAGTATAAAATTCTAAATTCAACAGCAGGACTAAAATCAGCTATCCGTAACGACTGGAAGAAAAATTTGACTCTTTGCAAAGTTTATGAGGACGGAAAGTATTATAACTGCTGTAGAGAAAGCCACAATACCAAGTTATGTGAAGAATGTGGCTATTTAAGTTATGCCGAGATCGATCAAACTCTGAAATTAAAACCGGGAGCAATACTAAATGCACTTAAATATTTCTAACTATTTAAATAATATGCTTTTAGATTTATATATTTTTAGAAAAATTAACCAACAAAATAACTATGCTTTCTGATCTTTTAAGAAAAAAAATAAGCAAATACTTTACCGGCAATGAACAAATATTATTTAGAAATAGTATTCCTGAGAATAGTGTTATTGAAGAAAATATTAAAAATATTGAAGAATTGGGAGTATATCTGCACATTCCATTTTGCGACCAGATTTGTCCGTATTGCCCTTATAATAAAGAAATTTTCAGTGAGGAAGCAAGTCGAAATTATACTAATGCACTGAAAAAAGAAATAGATTTTTATGCACCTCTATTATCAGATAAACCTATAACAAATATGTATATCGGTGGTGGCACGCCTACCACAATGCTTGGGAATGGTATTGAAGAAATAATCAATCACCTGTACAAACGTTTTAATATGCAATGCAGAGTTCATATGGAAAGTCATCCCAATCATTTGACAAAAGAAAATCTGAACGCCATAGAGGCACTGGGAGTAAAATATTTGAGCATTGGAGTTGAGGCACTTCAAGATCGACACCTCAAAGCAATTGAAAGGCCATACACAGTTTTAGAAGTAAAAAGGAATGTTGAAAGAGCAGCAGGTAGAAATTTTGAGTGTGTAAACATAGATTACATTTTCGATTTGCCCGGGCAAACTATAAAGGAGGTTGAGGAGGCTGGTAGAGAGATGGTAAAACTTGGAATTCAGCAAGTAGCAACTTATCCATTGTTCAGATTTCCCTACACACGATTGGGCAGAGAAGCTCAAAATAATGGAACAGCAATTGGCACCATGTTCCGAAGAAGAAAACTATTGAAAATTTTAGAGAATATTTTTTATGATTCAGGATTCGACCGATCGTCTGTCTGGGCTTTTACAAAAAGTGGAATAGATAAATATTGTTCGGTAACTGTTCCTTCTTATCTTGGACTGGGAGCCAGCGGGAGTTCATATTTAAAAGATACTTTTTACGTGAATACTTTTAATGTTTCTGAATATATTCAAGCCATTGAAAAAGGGAAATCTCCTATTGCACTTTCTGTAGATTTGCATGAAGAAATGCAGATGGCCGGATGGCTCTATTGGAGAATTTATGAAACAAAATTCAAAAAGAGCGATTTCAATTATAGATTCAATGCAAGTTTTGATGAAAAGTATGGAAGACAAATGAGAATGTTGAACCGAATAGGCTTTCTCAAAAATGGAGAAGATCAGATTACATTATCTGATAAAGGTACATATTGGATTCATGCATTTGAAGACTTTTTTTCAATTGATTATATTAATAAACTTTGGGGAACATCAAAATTCAATCCCTGGCCTGAAAAGGTAGTTTTGTAACTTAATTTGTGTGATTAAAAAAACTTATATTAATGAATAATCCAATGAAAATTAGAACCCTTTTTTTTCTCCTGCTTTTCATACACAATTTTATAGTTGCACAAAAGCAAAGCAAACTATTTGAAGAACTTAAGATATACAATGCTGACAGTTCTTCTGCAACAACAAAGCAAAATTCTGCTCTTAGAATTATTAAGTCATCGGAGTTTGGTATTGAAGAAAAACAAAAAATAATTATTTCTCATATCGAATATCTTCATAAAATCAAGAATGATAAACTTCTCGGTAAATTCTATGGAATTATCTTATACAAAAAAGTGGGACTTTCTATTACAGAAAGTTATAAACATCTAAAAAAAGGAATAGATTTTTCAAAAAAACATGACTTAAGTTATTCATTAGTAAAAGCAAATCAGGCTCTAAAGAATTTGCAATTTGATGTGGGCGACACAATAGGTTATATTGTTAGTCTTCTTGAAACAGAAAAAGCGTTGGATAATGTCGATTCGTCCTTTACTAAATTGAGATTACAATTTTATAAGAAATCTGGATATCAGCTTTATAACATAAATAAAATTGACAAATCTCTCGAAATATTACAAAAAGGCTTAGCTTATGATCAAAAAGATGGAAGAATAAATGTCCATGAATTTTTCATGTGGTTAGGGATTAATTATGCAAGTCTGAATAAAAAAGATTCATCCATCTATTATCAGAAAAAATTCATTGAATATTATAAAGGAATGGACAATAAAAGCAGATTGGCTGAAGGATATAGATATCTCTCATATGCCTATTCGAATGCAAAAGAGTACGATACTGCTCTTTATTATTTAGACAAAAGTTATAAATTGTTTATTGAAATTGGGAAACCAAAGAGAGCCGGGTTAATGCTGTCCTACCAAGCGAAAATATTAGAAAAAAAGGAAATGTATATTTCCGCCGCAAAACTTTATAATGAAATATTTGATAAATTTATAAATATCCTAAGTAATTATACTAAATTAGACATTTATCTACAAGCAAGTATTATATATTCCAAATTGGGCAATAAAAGCATGGCATTTGAAACATTAAAGAAATATATTCAAATACGAGATGAAGTGGAAAAAGCTGATAAATTAAAAGAATTGGAGCGTGCAATAAATGTTGGAGAACTAAACAGTATCAGACATAAATCTGAAGTAAACAGACGAATATTTATGATTGAACAGCAAGCAAAAGATCAGAAAGTAGCCTTAAATATAAAAATCCGTAATATCACAATTTTGTCTTCAATCATTGTATTTATAGCGATGGCACTGATAGTTTTGATGATCTACCGTAATCTGAGAAATACCCGAAAACAAAAAGATGAAATAGAAAAACAAAAGAGAAAAATATCTCAAAAAAATGAAGAACTAAATCAACTTGTGGAGGAAGTTACATCCCAAAAAGATGAAATTGAAAATCAAAACAAAAAAATACATACAAGCCTGCAAGAGCTTGAGAATACACAAGAACAATTAGTTGAGTCGAAAAAGATGGCTTCGCTTGGAAATTTAGTAGCAGGTGTTGCTCACGAAATAAATACACCTGTTGGGAATGGCATTTCTGCTTCATCATCATTAATTAATAAAGCACAAGATTTTTCGGAGCTTTACAAAAGTAAGAAAATGAAAAAGAGCGAATTGGAAGCTTTTATTAATTCAACTCTTAAAGCAGGGAATTTGATTTTTGCCAATTTGAAAAGAACAGGCAAATTAGTTCAGAATTTCAAACAAGTGTCAGTAAATCAGGCAGCAGAAGATATTCAGGAATTCAATTTGAAATCGTATATCAATAATGTGATTGCAAGCCTCGAACCAAAACTTCAGGAAAAGCCTGTTGATATAAAAATAAGCTGTCCTGAAAATATCATTGTAAATAGTTTTCAGGATGCCTTTGCACAGATCATTACAAATTTCATTACAAATTCACTAATCCATGGATTCAAAGAAAATGATTCCGGACAGATAGAAATCAGAGCAACAGAAAATAAAGGTTTATTGACAATTGAATATTTAGACAACGGTCAAGGAATTTCAGAAGATATCATATCAAAAGTTTTCGATCCATTTTTCACAACAAACAAACAACTTGGCAGTGGTTTGGGACTTCATATTGTTTATAATTTGCTGATACAAAAACTAAATGGCTCTGTTCATCTTGAAAGCAAATTAGAAAAAGGAGTTCATTTTACTATTCAGACTCCTTTAGTTTTAAGTCAAAAAAATGATCAAGCCTTAAAACTCAAACATTCAGAAAAGTGATATAAATTTCTAATCTGATGTGTTGCCTAAAATCCGCAAGGATTAATATTAGTGCAATAAATCAGAAAATTGTACATTCCTGTCACAACTCAATAAAGTGATTAAAAAATTAGTGAAATTCGCATAATTCGTGGATAAGGAGAATCCGCTTGCGGATTTATGGTGCTAAATCAGTTTTGGGGATATAATAATTGAAATAGCAATATTCTGCGAAAACTTTTAGTAAATTTGTTTAATTTAACTTAAATTTATGTTGATGAAAAAATTTATATTAATTCTTGTAATACTTTTTAGTGGTTTTATTTTAACAGAATTGAATGCACAAACAACAGAAATTGACAGTCTTGAAAACTTGTTGCAAAAACACACAACAAAAGACACCATTAGAGTAAACCTTCTAAATGAACTCGCTAATGAATATTTTCGTCAGGATGCTGAAAAAAAACTAAAGTGTGCAGAAGAAGCCAAAACACTTTCAGATCAACTGGATTATAAGAAAGGAGAGGCTTTGAGTTTAATATATTGTGGCAGCTATTATTATTATATGTCGGATTTCCCAACAGCAACAAAGTACGTTCAAAACTCTTTGGAAATCAGCAAAAAAGAGGGTTTTGATAAGGTGATTGGGAAAGGCTACAATTTTTTGGGACAGATGAGTTCTGAAAAGGGAAATTATAAAGAAGCATTAGATTGCTTTGATAAATCCTTGAAAAATTTTGAGAAAATTAACTACAAAAACGGAATTGCTTCTGCGTTTACAAATTTAGGTATTGTCTTTTGGCGACAAGGAAATTACCCGAATGCAGTCAAATATTATCAAAAAGCAATGAAAATATACGAGGATTTGAATGATAAAATTGAAATTGCAAAATGCGAGAATAATATTGGAATTATATTTACAAATCAGGGAGAATATGATAAAGCTTTAAATTATTTAAAAAGAGCCTTGAGTACAAATGAAGAAATTGACAACTTGGAAGAAGTCTCTAAATGCTTAATGAATATAGGTGCAGTTTATTTTCATATGGAAGATTTAACGCAAGCCCTTGAGTATTGGACCAGAACATTAAAGATATATAAAAAGCTAGGCAACAAACGTAACATTTCACAATGTTTAACAAATATTGGTGTGGTATATTTCAATCGGGAAGATTATTCTCTTTCTGCAGAATATTATGAAAAAGCATTAGAAATAAGTCAAGAAATCGATGACAAACCAAATCTTAGTTTAAGTTATCAGAATATAAGCGGTGTATATCTTAAAGCTGAAAATTATCATAAAGCATTAAAATATGCATATCTTGCACTCGATATTGCAAATGAAATTGGGGAGTTGAATAGAAAAATGGAAGTTCAAAATCTATTCTACGAAATATATTTAGCAAAAACTGATTATCGAAAGGCATTGGAAAGTCATGTATTGTTTAAACTTTATGCTGATAGCCTTATCAACGAAAATAATATTGCTGAAATTACAAGTCTCGAAAAACAATATGAATTTGATAAAGAAAAGCAAGCAATTGAGGCTGAGCAGAAAAAAAAGGATGCAATTCAGGCAGAAGAGGCAAGGCGAAAGCAAGCTATAAGAAACTATCTGATGGCTGCTATTGGCTTAATGGTTTTAGTAATTGTAGTAGTCATGCGTAGTTTTCTGCAAAAACGTAAAGCAAATCGCATTCTTGCCTCACAAAAAACAGAAATTGAGAATAAAAACAACGAGTTAATTACCAAGAATGAAGAAATACGCTCTCAGTCTGAACAATTAGAATACGCAAACGAAAAATTAAAAGAACTCGACGAATTCAAAGAAGAGATGACCGGAATGATTGTTCACGACCTAAAGAATCCTCTAAATTCAATAATAGGTTTGTCAGAAAATCCAATAGTAGAACAGTCTGGAAAGCAAATGCTAAATATGGTAACAAATATTCTAGATGTTCAGAAATATGAAAATGCCAAAATTCAACTAAAAAAATCGAATTGTTCATTAAATCTTATTTCAGAATCGGCATTGCAACAAATAAATTTACTCTACATTGAGAAAAACATAACAATCAAGAACTATCTTCAAAATTATAATGTTCTTATTGATAAAGAAATTGTTGAACGAGTATTTGTAAATATCCTTACAAATGCAATTAAATACACACCAAACAATGGAAATATAATACTTGAATCATTTAAAGAGTCTTCAGATTTGATTCAAATAAAAATTACTGATACCGGTGAAGGAATACCACCGGACAAATTAGATAAAGTATTTGGTAAGTTTGAACAAGTGTTATCGAGAAATTCCGGCTTAACTGCTTCTACTGGAATAGGGCTAACTTTTTGTAAACTTTTTGTAGAAGCACACGGCGGCGAAATCGGGCTTGAATCGGAAGTTGGAACAGGAACAACTATTTGGTTTACATTACCCTTAGGTAAGCAAGAAGATGTAGATATTAGCATTAAGAAAAGTCTTCCTGAAGAAAAAAATATTGAATTAACACAAAAAGATAAAAATATTTTAGTACCTTTCCAAATAGAATTTAGGAAATATGAAGTTTTTGAGTTTAGTGATATAGAAGAAATTTTGGAGCAAATTGATTTTAGTAAAACTATAGGGCTGACAAAATGGAAGGAAGAAATTGATAATGCTCTTTACGGTCTTAATCAAGAGAAGTATTTGAGTTTGATTAAAATGATTGATTAACTTTAGAAATATTATTTTTTTAACAATAAAAACATGAAACAATATACGATTCTTGTTGTTGATGACAAGCCGGACAACTTGAAAACTTTAGTTGATTACCTGAAAGAATCGGATATTGGATATACAATTTTAAAAGCCCCAAATGGAGATGTTGCATGTAAGCTCGCAATGAAGCGACTTCCGGATTTAATAATTACTGACTGGAAAATGCCAATAATGAATGGTATTGAAACTATAAAATATTTAAAGAGTCAGGAATCAACAAAAAACATCCCTGTTATTATGGCAACTGGAGTAATGACATCTCCTAAGAATTTAAAAACAGCATTAGAAGCAGGAGCAGTTGATTATATTCGAAAACCAATAGATAAAATTGAATTATCTGCACGGGTTAATTCCATGCTGAAACTATCAGATAGCTTTAAAGAAATCAAAGCATTAAATACTACCAAAGATAAATTCTTCTCAATAATTGCACACGATTTGAAAAGTCCATTCTCCACGATGCTAGGATTTTTAGAATTACTAATAAATGAATATGACCAATATGATGTTGCCGAAAGAAAAGATTTCATTTCTTACGTACATCAAGGCGTACAAAAAGTATATAAATTACTTGAAAACTTGTTGTTATGGTCTCATACACAAAGAGGGATTATCAAATTTAATCCAAAAAAAGAAAAGCTGAATTTGTTATCAATTGAAGCCGTTGAACTCTTAAATCAGTTAGCTATAAAAAAATCAATAAGCTTGATAAATAAAGTGTCGGAAGATATTTTTGTAAATGCAGATAAAAACATGTTGTCAACTATCCTGCGTAATTTAATTTCAAATGCTATTAAATATACGCACAAAGGAGGGGAAATAAGCATAAATGCAAAACCAATTTCAGATGAAAATAATCAAGCATATATAGAAATTTTTGTTGAGGATACTGGGATAGGGATTTCTTCTGAAAAAATATCGCAATTGTTTGAAATAGCAAAACATAATTCGACAAAAGGAACTGAAAATGAAATGGGTAGTGGACTTGGTTTAATGCTTTGCAAAGAATTTGTAAAAACACATGGGGGGGAAATTTGGACAGAAAGCGAAGAAGGAAAAGGTTCAAAGTTTTATTTTACAATACCAGCAGCAGTTTGAATCCAGAATTTCGCCAAATATAAAACATAAGATGTAAGATGAAATACATAACATCTTACTTATTATTAAAAAGCTTAGCACAATAGTTAATTATGCAAAAATATAGAAACTTAAATGAAAATGAAATTACAATAGAAGTTTGTGCAATATCGGTAGAGTCTGCAATTGTGGCTCAAGAGGCAGGAGCCAAACGTATTGAGTTTTGCGACAATATAATTGAAGGTGGTACAACTCCCAGTGCAGGCAGCATTGTGCTTGCAAGAAAAAATTTGGAAATTGACTTGTGCATTCTAATAAGACCAAGAGGTGGCGATTTTTTATATAATGAAATAGAATTTGAAACCATGAAAGAAGACATCCTGATGGCAAAAAAACTAAAAGCCGATGGTGTTGTCATAGGAGTCCTTAACAAAAATGGATTTGTTGATATGAAAAGGACTGATGAGCTAATAAAATTAGCCAAGCCTATGGAAGTTGTTTTTCATCGTGCATTCGATATGTGTGCCGAACCGTTTGAGGCTCTCGACCAACTGATTGAACTCAAAATTGATCGTTTGCTTACTTCCGGACAAAAACAGACAGCTCTTGAAGGTGCAGATTTAATTAAAAAGCTAATTTCAAAAGCAAATGACAAAATAGAAATTATGCCCGGTTCAGGAATAAAATTAAACAATTTCACTGAATTGATGGAGAAAACCAAAGCACAAAGTTTTCATCTCACAGGCAGCAAAAAAACTGAAAGCCAGATGTATTTTCGCAACAACAATGTACTTCTGAGCAGCACTGACAAAATTAAAGATTACGAAAAATTAATTACTGATATAGAAATTATAAAAAAAATTGTCTCAATAAGTAAATCTCAAAATTATGATTTCAAATAAATTAGAAGAGCAGTTAAAAACTGTATTTAATGGCAAAGGAAAAATTACTTTCCTAACCGGTGCCGGTGTTTCTGCCGAAAGTGGCATTCCCACTTTTCGTGGATCAGACGGATATTGGACGATTGGTTCGAAAAACTACAAGCCTCACGAAATTGCTACTTATAAAATGTTTCAAAAAAGTCCCTACGAAGTTTGGAAATGGTTTTTGTACATGCGATCAGTTTGCAATTCAGCAAAACCAAATGCCGGACATATGGCATTGGTAGAAATAGAAAAACTATTGGGAGACCGATTCACTATTATAACACAAAATGTTGATGGATTGCATCTAAGAGCCGGCAATAGTATTGAAGGAACATTTCAAGCACACGGAAATATTAATTATATGTTATGCGACAAAAACTGCAATTTATCAATTTATCCTATTCCTGAAAATTTCCCTCAAAAAAGTAGAGGAGATGACTTGAGTAAAGCAGAAGTGGAAATGTTGAGATGTCCTGATTGTGGAGGTATCACACGTCCATTTGCCTTGTTGTGGGACGAATACTATAACGAAGTATATTATCGTGTAGAAAGCTGTATGAAAACCGCTGCCGCAACCGAACTTTTGATTATTGCCGGAACCACTGGCTCTACGAATATTCCGAACACCGTTGCACAATTGGTTCTCAAAACTGGCGGGATAATTTTCGATATAAACATTGAAAAGAATATTTTTTCAGAAATGGCAATAAATAGCGGTAATGGATATTTTTTGCAATATCCAAGCGGTATGGTTTTACCCGAAATGGTTAAAATATTTAAAGAATGTGTTTGAAAATTAGCACTATTCAGAAAATCAAATACAAAATATTTTGACAAGCCAAACTAATCCCTTTTCTTAATCTCTTTAAACAATTGTATTTCAAAATTCTCGTGTGGTGGCAGGGCTGGCGACAACGCTAATTTTCCGTAAGGATCAACTAAAAAATACAAAGGATATACTTTAATTTTATAATCTTTTATAACAGTGGGCTGATTTCCGCAGTGCAAAAAAGTCCAGTCATAATCTTTTCCCTCCAAAAATTCGGTCATATCTTCGTGTGTTCCATTCGAAATTATTGTTACAATTTCGATAGTTTTGCCATGTTTTTTATACAAATTTGCGAGAAGTTGAAAATCTTTTTGGCAGGCATAATTTTCGGTATTTGCAAAATTTAAATAGATAAATTTCCCCGAAAAATTCGATAACTTCTTCTTTCTTTTATTTCTGTTATATAATTCAAATTCAGGAGCTTTAGTCCCTATTTTCAAGCAATTGACATTTTTCTTAATATTCTCTACAATTAGCTTATGATGAGCTACTTTTGTTGTTGCCCCAATAGAATCAATAATTAGCAAAAGAGTTTTCTGAGAATAGTTGCCCAAGTAAAAATTGTCGTAAATTCCCTTAAGAATAATCAATTCTTTGAGGGTATCATTTTTCAAATTAGGATTGTTTGAAAGTGTATGTTTCAGTCTGACAACACTTTTCGTAAGACTTATGTCGAGCGGAATTCTATTGCCATTTTTTGTGAGCGAATAAAAAGTCAGGTAGCGTGCAAAAATCTGATTAAACATATTCATATACTCTGTGTGGTGATACAAGACCGGATTTTCTGAAAAATATTTTTCAATGATAAATTCAGAATTCCGCTGGTTTGCCATATAGTATAGCGATGAATATTTATATAATTTATGACTATTTAAATATTTATTTTCAATATTTATAAATTGTGTATCAATGAGTTGAACAATTGAATCGATAATAGAATATTTTCTCTGTCGATAAATCGATGGAAAATTTTTATTTAGAACAGCGTTGAATGTAGAGTCAAATTCTGAAATAATATTATTTAATTCATTTTTTTTTGAAGATAAAATTTCCAAAGTAATTTCCATATCCTTAAAATATGGATTTAGTTTTTCGCTGGTAGATTTTTCAGAAAATTCGGGCAAAAAAATCTTATAATCTCTATTTGGTTCAACCAGCAAAAATGCTTTGTATCGCCCAATATACATAAATACAGATATAGCATTTTCAGTTGAAAATTCGAACAAATAGCTCCCATCTTCCTTTACTAAGGATTTTGCAAGCGCATTCTCGGAAAAAGTAATATGCTCTGAATAAGTCAATAAAACTAATTCTTGATTTGCATACGATAGTTCTGTTCCTGATATTTTTACATTCTGTGCAAAATCTATTTTTGCAAAAAGCACAAAAAGAATTGCGATGAAGAGTTTCAATTTCATGTCAATTTCAAATTAAAATTCAAAAATAATAAATCAAAATTTTGCTATAATTGGCTAACAATTTCTTTAATAATCTTAGTCATTTTGGGTTCGGCAATTTCTGCTACATTTTGTACGTCCTCGTGAGTAACTTCCACAATTTTGTTAGGAACACCCAAATCTGTAATTATTGAAATTGCAAAGCAAGGAATTCTCATATGATGTGCAACAATAACTTCAGGGACTGTGGACATACCAACAGCATCGGCGCCAATAATACGCAAATATTTATATTCTGCAGGTGTTTCAAAAGTTGGTCCTGTAACGCCTGCATAGACTCCGGTATGAACTGTAAATTTATTTTCTTTAGCAATTTCTACCCCTTTTGCAATTAATTCTGCAGAGTATGTTTCGCTCATATCTGGGAAACGTACCCCAAAATCGTCTTCATTTTTGCCTCGAAGCGGATTTTCGGGAAACAAATTAATTTGGTCATCAATTATCATAAGGTCTCCAATATGAAAATCTGGATTCACTCCACCGCTTGCATTCGACACAAACAAATATTCAATTCCGAGAAGTTTCATAACTTTTACCGGAAAAGTTATTTCTTTCATGTTGTAGCCTTCGTAATAATGAAAACGCCCTTGCATGGCAATAAGCTTTTTTCCCGAGAATTCTCCGAATATCAAACGGCTGTGGTGCCCCTTTACAGTTGAAACCGGAAAATTCGGAATATCTTTATAATCAATAATATGTTCAATTTTCATTTCTTCGACCAAACCGCCAAGTCCGGTTCCGAGAATCACTCCTATCTGAGGTTCACTTTTTATGATATTCTTTATGTAGGTTGCTGTTTCTTTTATTTTTTCTAACATAGTTAATTATTTGATTATTAAAGCTTTCTGTTTCTTTGTTTAGAAATTCTATTTGCATTGGGATATAATAAAATGGCAAATCGCTGAGGATTTTGCTATGCCTATTGTCTTGAAAACGCATTGCATCTTTTTCTGTAGTAACAATAATTTTTTTAGGATTGTTAATTTTATTAAAACTTGAATAAATTTTATTAGCGTCCTTTTTAGTAAAATTGTGATGATCCGGGTAAGTCAATGTAACTACATCATTGCTAACCGTTTGAATATGTTTGTCGAATTGTTGAGGATTTGCAATTCCCGAAATAGCCAAAATAGAATATTTATTTTCTACACATTCCAAGATTTTTAACTGAAATTTTTCTGAGTCAAAAACCGCCTGAAAATCTCCAAAAGCCATAGTCGTGAAAAACAGATTCTGATATGGAAATAGTTTTAAATTTTTCACCAAAATTCGCCTATCTATTGGTTTCAGGTCTCTCGGAGTTTTTGTAATTATTATAATGTTCGACCTCCTTTTTTCGTGCCTATTTTCGCGCAAGCGACCATATGGCAAAAAATGGTCGTGAAACATTGGTTGAGTATAATCGACCAAAAGTATTGACAAGCCCGGTTTAACATATCTGTGCTGATAGGCATCGTCTAACAAAATTGTGTTAAGTTCGGGGCTTCCTTTTTCTAATAATTGGTAAATTCCTTGTGTTCTATTTGCATTTACTGCAACGTCTAATTTTGGAAATTTTGTTTTTATTTGTTTAGGTTCATCACCTATTTCATAATATGTTGAGTCGGGGTGTGCAAGTACAAATCCTCTTGATTTTCGTTTGTAGCCCCGACTAAGTACTGCAATTTTGCATTCGTTTTTTAAAATAGAAATTAAATATTCAATATGCGGGGTTTTTCCTGTCCCGCCAACAGTGATATTTCCTACCGAAATTATAGGAATTGTAAATTCTTTAGATTTGAGAAAATTGTAATCGAATAGTCGATTTCTAATGTACACAACAAAACTATAAATCAATGACAGTGGATAAAAAAAAATTATTTGCACAAAATTCATTTTGTTGTTCATATTTAATATTTCAAAATTTTGCACAAAATACTAAAATATTTTTATAGCTCATTATCAATAGTCTATTTTTTGTTTAGTGTTTCTATTGAATAATTATTCGTTTTAGGAAATGCTTTGAATAAATTGCGGAGATTAGCAGATGGCTATATTTTCACAATTATTTTTGAATATAATCTATTGCTTTTTGTTTTAATTTTAGCAATATACTCACCTGTTTTTAAAACACTGACATCGATAATCAAATTTTGCAAAAATGCTTCTTTATAAAAAACGGTTTTCGCATTCGAATCAAAGATTTCTATTTCAACAATGATTTCATTTCCGCTTGAAATATTCAAAAAATCGACCGTAGGTTGCGGAAAAATTTGAATTTTAGAAAATGGGTTTTCAATACCTAAGTAGTAAATATTTATCGAATCAACAGAAAAACAATTAGAATCGTTTGTTACTGTAACATAATAAGTTCCGTGTTCCGAAATCAAAATAGACTGACTTGTTTCGTTCGTTGACCATAAATAGTCCATGTTGGAAACTCCAGTAGAGAGCAGAATATTATCTCCTTCCACAATAGTTGTATCGTTGCCCAAATCAATTTCGGGATTCGGAATATAATTTATTTCAACATTATCGAAAGCACTATTCAAGCAACTGTCTTCTACGTATAAAGAATAAATCCCTGATTGAGTAACTGTTAGGTTTGGCAAATTTCCATAGTCGCCCCAAACATATAAATCGAATTCTGATTCTACACTTAAAACTATTGTGTCGCCTTCGCACAAAGATTGATCATTGCCGAGTTCAATAACCGGCGGTACACTTGCAGAACAATCAATTTCTTTAATATAAATATTATCAATGAGAACTACCCATTGGTATGGATCAGAGTAGGCATACCATCCGAAATAGTAAACCGAATCTGCCGGCACTGTAAATCCTCTCGAAAGAGTTAAAAATTGCTCATTTTTTATTTCTCCTAAGTCCACAATTTCTGTTGTCATACTCATAGGATTTTGAAACAAACCAAAATAAACAGCTAATTTTTCGGGATAAAGCTCGTCTTCAATTCTATATTTAAAATTTAACCAATAATTTTTTCCGGCTTCAAGAGAAATTCCTTTCGAAATTATCCAGTCGTCGGCAATTTCGGTAAACGAAAAAAGATAACCGGCTGCGAATGAACCATCAACGCCGGCATTTCCATATATGCTCCATGTGAGATTATCTCCGTTCGAATCAAATATTTGCCAATCTGCAGATGTAACACTCCAATTTTCGAAATTTTCTGATAACAAACTGTCTTGAAAAATTTCTGAATATCTGAAACTATAGGCTGAATTGGTGAAAAAAGCAAGGAATAATATTATGGCAAAAAGTTTTTTCATTATGAAAATTAAATCTGTAGCAAATAGTTATATGGTTAAAACTCAGCATTTTTCGGTGTTCTTGGGAATGGAATTACATCTCTAATGTTACTCATTCCGGTAATAAATAGCATCAATCGTTCGAAACCTAAGCCAAACCCGGCATGTGGTACTGTCCCAAATTTTCTGGTTTCGAGATACCACCAAAGTTCTTTTTCAGGAATATCAAGTTCTTTCATTCTGTTCAAAAGTAAATCGTATCGCTCTTCTCTTTGCGATCCACCAACTATTTCGCCAATGCCCGGAAAAAGAATATCCATAGCTCTAACTGTCTTGTCATCATCGTTTTGTCGCATGTAAAATGCTTTTATTTCTTTAGGATAATCTACAAGTATCACTGGTTTTTTAAAATGTTTTTCTACGAGAAATCGTTCGTGTTCCGATTGAAGGTCTGCCCCCCAATTTTCTATTAGATATTGGAATTTTTTCTTTTTGTTAGGTTTAGAATTTCTTAAAATATTAAAAGCTTCAGTATATGTAATTCTCTCAAAATCAGATTTTAAAACAAATTCCAGTTTTTCTATAAGTCCCATCTCCGACCGGTCTTTCTGAGCTTTTCCCTTTTCTTCGTCAATCAATCGTTTGTTGAGGAATTGCAAATCGTCTGAACAATTTTCCAGAGCATATTCCACAAGATATTTGAGCATTTCTTCAGCAAGGTCCATATCATCGTTCAAATCGAAAAACGCTACCTCCGGTTCAATCATCCAAAATTCGGCAAGATGACGAGTTGTGTTAGAATTTTCGGCACGGAAAGTAGGACCGAAAGTATAAACTTTTGATAGTGCCAAAGCAGCCAATTCGGCTTCCAATTGTCCTGAAACTGTAAGATTGGTTTCTTTTCCAAAAAAATCTTGGGTATAATCTACTTCACCACTTTCGTTTAAAGGTGGTTTTTTGTTATCTAATGTAGAAATTCGAAACATTTCGCCGGCACCTTCGGCATCGGAACCGGTGATGATTGGAGTGTGAATATTGCAATATCCTTTGTCGTTGAAAAATTTATGAATTGCAAAAATCATGGCATGACGCACGCGAGTAATAGCAGAAAAAGTGCTTGTGCGGAAGCGTAAATGTGCATGTTCTCTAAGAAATTCTAAACTATGTTTTTTTGGTTGAATAGGATATTCGTCTGGATTTGCTACACCAAGAACTTCAATTTCGTGAGCATCAATTTCGTGCGATTGCCCACTCCCAAGCGATTTTATAAGTTTCCCATTTACTGAAATGGCTGCTCCTGTATTTATGTTGATTAAGTTTTCTTCATCAATTTTCTGCAAATCTACCACAACTTGAATATTATTGATTGTAGAACCATCATTCAGTGCAATAAATGCAACATTTTTGCCTGAGCGTTTGGTACGCACCCATGCTTTCACATTAATCAATTTTTCGGTATCAGTAGCTTTCAAAAGCTCGCAAATTTCTGTCCTTCTAATTTTTTCCATTTCAATAAATTTAAATAATCTGCAAAAATACAATTTTGGTAAATACTTTTTGGAGAATTAATCTTTTTCATTTTAATATTAATTTTGAAATACTCCGATTGAAATAATTATTTTTCATATTTTTGTAAAATAAAAATTGTTTATTTTGAAAATTGAAAAGTATATATACGAACTATTATTTCAGCACGATTGTGTGATATTGCCTGATTTTGGTGGGTTTATAACAAACTACAAGCCTGCAAAAATTGACAATGAACTTCACAAAAGTTATCCTCCAGCAAAAAAAGTAAGTTTTAATATTAATCTTCGGCAAAATGATGGCTTACTAATCAAGCATATTTCTGATTTTGAGAATATTGATTATAAAGAGACGAACGATATTGTTGCAAAATTTGTGAAGGAAATTAACGAAAAATTGCAAAATGCTGACAGAATAAATTTTGAAGGAATTGGGCAGTTTCAGTACGACAAGGAGAAAAACTTACAGTTTGAACCTGAACAATACACAAATTTCCTTTTAGATTCGTATGGATTGAGTACTTTCCATTTTCCTGCTTTGAAAGAGAAAAAGCAACATATTAGAATTAAGCCCAAGTTTGAAAACAAGTCACAGGTAAGTGCTATCATTAGAAATTCTATTTTTCGTAGAGCTACAATTGGAGTTTCAATTGCAGCAATTATGATTTTTGTTCCTTACAAAATGGGATTTTTTCAAAATAGCAATTTCAGTTTTGCTAATCTGAATCCATTTTCAGGACCGAAATCAGAATTATTAGAGCATAAAAGAATTTTCCTAACTGAAATTGAAAGTCGCAAAGCTATTGTTATTGCAAGCGATAGTTTTAACGAAAAAGAAATATTACTTTCTGAAAGAAATATTGAACAAAATTCGAAAGTAGAATTAGTTGATACTGATATTAATAATTCAAAACTTTATCATATTATTGGCGGCAGTTTTGTGAAAGAAAAAAATGCACAGAAATATTTCCACCAAATAATTGATGAAGGATTTCCTGCAAAAGTTCTTCCCAAAGAAAAAGGAAAATACCGGGTAGCAATATTTTCGTTTGAGAAAAAACTTGAAGCAACAAATAAGCTATCCGTTCTTAGGAAAGATAATTCAAGTTTGTGGTTGCTTAGGAGATAGATTTTTGATTTTTCATTGATTATTTATAATTTTTTATTGCCATCACAAATTGGGAAATATTCAATTAATCATCATCATAATCCTTCCCGTCTTCCAAGATTCTTTGGCGAGTGTCATTAAATCTTTTGTTGAAAATACTTCTTTTTTCTTCAAAGTAAGGTGTCTGAATTTCGATCAGATCAATTATTGAATGGAACAAATCGTCCGTTATAAATGGTTTGCGACTATTTGACCTGACAAAATTTACTTTTAGCGGATGGGATTTTATGTACTCCCGTGAAAGCCAGATGATAAAAGGAATATCTACATTAGCTTTTGGTAATTTTTTTGAATAGTCGTGTCCTATTTTATTTTGCTCATCGTAAACATTTTCGCCATGATCAGACAAATAAATTGCAGAGCTAATCGAATTTTCATGTAAGGAATCGTTTTCATCTAAAATATTTAGAATGCTGTCAACAATAAAGTCGTTGTAAAGAACTGAATTATCGTATTCTGCAATAATTTTTTCTTTCTTGTTACTTCCGTTAAAGACATCATAATGAGTAGGATACCTTTTTGAATATGAAGAGTGACTTCCCATTAAATGCAGAACTATAAATTTTTTAGCAACATTTTCGCTCAAAGCATTGGCAAATGGTTTAAAGAGCTTAGAATCGTATGAAGTCGTAAACATTGCTTCAAACGATGAATTGCTTGTAGTATTTACAAAACGGTAGTGATCAGCTTTTTTTGCAAAAACAGTTATAAGATTATCCCAAATTCCGATAGGCGATTGATTTGAAAGCCAATAGGTTTTGAAACCGGCAGAATAAAAAATATCAATTATATCGACACATTTTCCGAAATTTAATTTTCGCTCTAAATTTGATTCAGAAAGCATTGATAGAACAGAGTTTAAAGTATTTGAATAAGGTGAAACTACATTATCGTAAACAAACAAATCCTTACGCTTTTCGAGCTTTGGATTGGTTTTTCTCGAGTAATTATAAATAGACATATGATTTCTGCTACACGATTCGCCAATTATCAATACAAATGTCTGCTGGTTTTGTGGCAAAGTTGGAATTGCCTGAACCATTTTAGGTTCAATTTCTTGCATAGCTTCTTCATACAAATTTATTTTTTCGATAAATGAAAAAACAACTTTTGCAATATGTGGCATTCCTTTTCTAATTAATCGCTCATTAATTGCATTTTCGAGAATAAATATTGCAGAAAATAATAAAATAATTCCTATAAGGTAGGGCTTAAATTTAGATTTGGAGATTTTAGGTCTGCGTTTAAAAGTAAAAATGAAAAATATTGTATAAAAAACCAAAACAATCAGGCCAACCGTAGCTTTTAGATTTAGAAAATCTATTGCTTCTTGTAAATTAGTATTTGAGATTACTAAAAAACTTGTTATTGTAACAGGACCTTGTAAAATAATCCAATGAGAAATTTCAACAAGACCCAAAATAAAATATAGCAAGCAAACTATCTGATATACAATCCTTTTCTTAGATAAAATAAAAGCTACTGTAAAAATTGGAATCCAAATGATATTCGTAATAATATTCCTGCTGTCGAACAAACTAGCATCCACAATAAGCCCAACAATTAATGGGGCAAAAGCTAAAGCGACAATAAATGGATTGTAGATTTCCTTTAGAACAATCAGAAAACTATTAAATTTCTTCATTTTGTTACTTTAAAGGAATGAGTAAAATATCTACATTTTCGTCCATCGAAATTTCGAATAACAAAATCCTTGCGCTGATTTTATTTAATGAGCCATAATTGGTAAACCAAGTTAGTTTTTTCTTGTAGGGAAATCGTCTGTTTATTATCTCATAGTCTTTATAGTTGAATGAAATGTATGTGTTTTTAAAAGTGGAAATATTGGTATTAATAGTTTTCAAAACAGATTCAAGATTTTTATCGTCAAGCAAATTCAAATTTGTTGGCAAATAGTAAGAAGTTAAAAATCCTTTATCGTCAAAGAGTTTTAGAAATTTTGGACTGATAGATTCTATGATGATATTTTTTTTGTCTATTTCAAACACATTTGCAATTGAATCTAACTTATCTGCAGAAAGCTTTTTATTTTCATAATCCAAATTTTTAAAATCAATCCAATATTTACAATTCGAAACACTGTTTTTTTGTGAAAGAAAAAATTCAGTCAATGACAGATTTATAGAACTATCGGGCGGATGATTAACATCGAAAGAGTTTGTTTTTTTGTGAAAAACTACATCGAGTTCTATTCCTGCATATTTTTTGGAAGCTTCTTCGAGTTTTTCAATATTGTTAACCTTATGAGCCCAAATTTTATCAGGGAAAAAAAACAGCAAAGTTTTATTTGAAAGAAAAACCACAGAAATAATAAAAATTAGAACTACACTTATTGTGAAATATTTTAGGAAAATTTTCGTCTGCAACATTTCAATATTATTATATGATAACTTTCATAAATTCACGGATTTAATATTTGTACAAATCCGTGAATTTGAGGCATTATTTTTTGCAAATTTTCAATTTCTGACTTTTCTGGTTTAGCTCAATTTCTAAATTTCATTATTCATAAAATTTTGTTTTTCAATTATTTTCAGAAATGAGTTTGAAAAGAAAACATTGTCTTTTTTAGTATATCTTTTATCGGTAAAAATTTGAGCAAGATTTTCTGTTTTGTTTTCTTCAATCAAATCTAAAGTTTCTTTTAAAGCTTCTTTTTCGCTATAAATATTGTTGAGATTTTTCTCAGAATAGTCCTGATAAGTCTCTTCATGAATTATTCCGTTCAAAGGTAATCGATCGGTCAGTTCAGGATTTTCGTCGGGATAACCAAGCACCAAAGTAGTTACAGGCACAACTCCTTTTGGGAGGTTCAAAATGTCGATAATTTTTTCGGCCATATATGTTGTAGTTCCAAGATAACAAATTCCCAAGTCAAAATCTTCGGCAGCAATTGCGACATTTTGTGCAGCCAGCAAAGCATCTATCGAGGCTGTGTAGAACGACAGGAAATTGTCGTATCCGGGCTCTGCATTTCTTTGTTTGCACCATTTGTTAAATCTATTGAAATCGGCACAAAAAGTTAAAACTACCGGGGCTTGTTTCACCATATCTTGCTTGAAATGCGATTCCCAAAGTTTTTCTTTCAGCTCTTTTCCTTTCGTAACTACTATGCTGTAAACCTGCATGTTGCCAGTTGTTGAAGCTCTTGAACCTGCTTCAAGAATTTTTTCCAATATTTCCGGTTTTATTGGAGTATCCTTATATTTTCTTATTGTTCTATGTTTTAATATTGTCTCTAACATTTTTTATTATTTTAAAATTTCGATGCAAAAGTAATATTTTTTGGAAACAGAATTTTGGCTTGAATATTATAATCTCTTGCTGAAGATTAGTGTTATAGTACAAAAATTAATTGCCATAAATTTAATTTTTCACAAAGTCATACAATTTATACTTTTGCATTTTGTTTATTATTTTTATTGCAATAATTAATTTGAAGAAATTATGATTAAGATATTTAAGAGCTTATTGCTTGCACTGATTATTTCCGGAATTAGTATTTCATGTGTTCCGCTCAATCAATTTAAGGAGTTGGAAACCAAAAATAATAGTTGCAAAAGCGAAAACACCGATGTAAAAACCAGCAACGAAAAACTTATTGTAGATACTACAGAAATGGGTGCAGAAATTAGAGCATTGAGTGCAAAATTTCAAAAAATTGCATCGGACACTTCCAATTTGAGTGCCAATGTAAGAAAGTATAAAAGGCTATACGAAAATGCACTTTACACCAATAATGAGTTGATAGATAATCAAAGTAAACTGATTGAAGGAAATACCGAAGAGGTGAAAAAAATGTTGGCTCAACTGCAAGCCGCTCAAGAAGATTTGCAAAAGCGAGAAGACGAATTGCAAAAATTGGAACAAGCCATAAACGATAAAAAAGCAAATAATGAAAAACTTCAGGCAGACTTAGAGAAAAACAATAAAATTCTAAATGAAAAGAGTAAACGACTAATTGAGCTTGAAAATATGCTATCTGCCAAAGATTCTGCTGTGAATGCTTTGAGAGATAAAGTTGCCTCAGCTCTAAATCAATTTGAAAAAGATGGATTGACTATTCAAAAAAGAAATGGCAAAGTTTATGTTTCGCTCGAAGAAAAGTTACTTTTCAAATCGGGGCGCTGGAATGTTGATCCTAAAGGACAAAAAGCCATTGAACAACTTGCAGTAGTTTTAGAACAAAATCCGGATATTAATATTATGATTGAAGGACATACCGACGATGTTCGATTTAACGGCAAGGGCGATATTAAAGACAATTGGGATTTGAGTGTAAAACGAGCAACTTCTATTGTAAAAATTATTTTAGCCAAATCGAAAATAAGTCCGACAAGACTAACAGTTTCTGGCAAAGGCGAATTTATGCCTATTGATCCTGCCAAAACAGTAGAAGCCCGCAGAAAGAACAGAAGAACAGAAATTATCTTGACACCAAAACTTGATGAACTATTCAAATTACTAGAAAATAATTAATTTCGCGGTTTTAAAATATTGAAGGGTCCCATAGTTCAATGGATAGAATAAAAGTTTCCTAAACTTTAGATCCAAGTTCGATTCTTGGTGGGACTACTCTCCAAAATTTGTCGTCTTAAACAAGATGCAAATAGGGCAAAAATTGGAACTTAAATGATATATGTTCACATTTTAATAAAAGAAATAAGGACAAATGGAAATAAATGATAAACCGACCTATCAAGAATTAGAAGATCAGATTGCTGAACTCAAAAAGCAAAATGATAATCTTCGATTGCATTCTTCAGCTCATAACGAAGAAAAAAAACGAGAAACGGAGTTATTAAGTGCAAAAGAAAAAGTAGAAGAAAGCGAATCAAATCTCAATTCGCTGATAAACAACCGCGATGAATCAATATGGTCAATCGACAATAACTATAACTACATTATCTTTAACAACTTTTTTAAAGAAGCATATCTTGCAACATTCAATGTCGAGTTACAGAAAGGACTTAATTCGTTGAATATCCTTACTCCCGGGTTGTTAGAATTTTGGAAATCGAAATACGATAAAGCACTTTCAGGAGAAAGAGTTGTTTTCGAAATTTCCAATCAAGTGGGGAAAGAACTTCGTTACTATGAAGTTTCCCTAAATCCGATTATTTTAAATGGTAAAGCTACAGGTGTATCCGGGATAAGTTCAGATATTACCGAAAAAAAAGAAACGCATAGAATTCTGCTCCAGAGCAGAGCAAATATATTAGCTATTTTAGAAAATACCACTGATAGTATATGGGCTATAAATTCCTCCTATGAAATTCTATTTGCCAATGATGTTTTTGTATCTGCTTTTCATACTACTTTTGGCGTTCGCCTTGGGCCTGGTGTAAATCTTTTACTTTCACTACCTAAACCGATGAGACAACTATGGAAATCACATTACGACAGGGTGTTGAGCAATGAGATGTTTTCATTTATCGACAAGATTGAGGTAGAGAACGGGACAATTCATATTGAAGTTCATTTGAATCCAATAGTTGTTGACGACAAAGTCATAGGGGCATCTTTTTTTGGGAAAGACATTACCAGACGAATAAAATCGGAAGAAGCCCTAAAGGAAAGTGAAACACAGTTAAGAGAACTTAATGTAACCAAAGACAAACTATTTTCAATCATTGCCCACGATTTAAGAAGTCCATTTAACAGTATTTTAGGATTTTCTGAATTGTTAATTGAGAATGCAAAAAATTCTGATATTGTAGAATCTGAAATGCATTCACGCATAATAAATTCATCAGCCAAAAATACATTAATTTTACTTGATAATTTATTAGATTGGGCAAAATCTCAAACCGGACAAATTAGTTTCAAGCCTGAAAAAATAAATTTGCTATCAATTATCCAGGAAATAATTGAATCTTCAAATTTAATGGCAAAAATTAAAAACATATCATTAAATTTAATTCAATCAGAGGAGATTGAAGCTTATGCCGATGCAAATATGGTGAAGACAGTTTTGCGAAATCTTATTTCCAATGCAATCAAATTTACGAATCCGGGAGGGAATATCAATGTTAATGGAATTTCAGAACAAAACCAAGTTGAAATTTCTATCTCCGATAATGGAATTGGGATGAATGACGAAACACGTAAAAAGTTATTTGATATATCTTCAAATATAACATTTCTTGGTACTACAAAAGAAAAAGGCTCTGGCTTAGGATTAGTCCTTTGCAAAGAATTTGTGGAAAGACTTGGTGGGCATATTTGGGTGGAAAGCGAAGAAGGAAAAGGAAGTGATTTCAGATTTAGCTTACCTTTGAATAAAACATAATAAAAAAGAATATAAACAGCTTGGCCATTCAAAAATTGAAACTACAATGATTTATCTGCACATTTCAGAAACTCGAAAACAGTAACAAATTGAAATAGTTTTTGATAAGATTATTTGAATTTTATAAAACAGTTATATTTAAAAAATATAATAAAGAAATATGCAGATATGCTATTTTAAGCGACAAATATGAAAACAAAAAATATGAATAAAAGGAAAGTTGCAATAACAACAGGATGGTCATTAATCCTTATGGCAATAATCGCAATGTTCTCTGTAGGATATGCATTTTCAGAATTTTATCAGGCTGACCAAATTGAATTTCTAAATGACAATATCCTCAAGAATCTTGGATTATATCGAAGTATGCTATGGGGAATACTGATAATAATTATTTTGGATTTATTAGTATCCTTCACGCTTTACGAATACTTCAAAGATGACAATAGAAAAATGTCTTTAGCATCAGGAATTCTAAGACTTGCTTACACATTTATATTTGGAATAGCAACGTTTTTTTTGACCAAAAACTTGAATGTAACTGAACTTACGAATCAAACAATAAGTACAAATTTTCAATTATTTCAATCTATTTGGAATGGCGGATTAATAGTATTTGGATTTCACATTATCCTAATTGGAATATTAATGAAATTACATAGTAGGATTCCTAAAATTCTATGGTATTTAGCATTGATAGCAGGAGTCTCATATGTAATTATCCATTTTTTCAAATTGATAAGTCCAGATTCTGAGTTTGTAAACACATTGAATATGATATTGGCTCTGCCAATGGCGATCGGTGAGCTTGGACTTGCAATTTGGTTACTTGTTAAAGGAGGAAGGAAGAATATAATTAAAAATGAAACCAGCCTACCTAAATAATTAATAATTCTCAAATATTATTAATTCTAGAAAACAAGAACAAATGAAAATGGTTTTTGATATGATGGTTTAATGTTGCCCGGCTTTGAGACGAATTTTGCAGGGTATGTAGATAGTGCCTCTAAGAAAACAGTTCAAAATTAAAAACATCTCTTTTTGTGATATTTCTGTTTTTTTTCATTTGTCTAATACAAAAGCATTTACTGCATGAAAGAAAATAGAAATATCATCAAAAATAAATTATTGTAACTAATTCTACTTTACGAGTTTAAAAAATAGCAAAGTATTTTTCTTGATTAATAATATCGCACCTTTACGCTAAGATTATTTATTTTGCCTTAGTTTAGCATGTTACAAGTTAATTCTATAGTAGAGTTTTCCATCTCGTTTCTCTCCACTCTTTTTGTTCTTCTTTAGAAAGGAATGTCCAAGCTACAATTCGGCTAGATTTATTAGCTGTTCCCATGAGAATCGTTCTTATCTGATTAGCTTCAATTTTTTCTAAATATTTATAAATTCCTTTAAGATTAGATTGTTTTGATACTAAAGTTGAAAACCAGTAACAGTTTTTAGAGAACTTTTCACTTTCTCTAATCATATTCTGAATAAATTTATTTTCTCCGCCAACACATATAAGTTCATTGCTGATTCCTGCAAAATTGCGATCAAGTGTCTTTACTTTTTTGCCAGATAGATTCTTTATTTTTCGTCGAGTTCCTTTTTGAGCATCTTCAATCGAAGAATGAAAAGGAGGATTGCATATGATTAATTCAATTTTATCTTCTTTGCTTATTATGCCAAAAAGAACCTGTTTTGATATTTTTTGTAATCTACATTCAATCTTTTCTTTAATTGATGAATTAGAATTGACAATATTCTGTGCTGATGCAATTGTTTTTGGGTGGATATCAGATCCGATAAATTTCCAATCGTATTCTACAACTCCTATAATTGGGTAAATGCAACTTGCCCCTACACCAATATCAAGACAAGTGATTTTATCGCCAGTTGGGATTGTTCCAAAATTGTTTTCGGCTAATAAATCAGCCATATGATGAATGTAATCAGCCCTTCCAGGTATGGGGGGACATAAGTTTTCGTCTGGGAAATCCCAGTTCTTTATTCCGTAATAATGATTTAATATTGCTGTGTTTAAAAGTTTAACAGCATGTGGGTTTGAAAAATCTACTGATTCTATACCGTATTTGTTAAGGGCTAAATGATTTTTTAATTCAGGAGTAGATTTAGTCAAAGCGTTTAAATCGTATCTGCCTCGGTTTTTGTTTCGAGAATGTAGCCTCGCTTTTTCTGGTTGATTTTTTTCTGAAGACATGATTTACTGTAATTTCAAATATAGATTTTTAACATTCCTGCCACTTAATATCTTATCGCTCAGTTGAACTAAACCCAAACCAGCCAATTCAGTAATATTTTCAAAAGTTCTCTATAAATAATTAATAATTCTCAAATATAATTATTTCTAATAAAACAAAAACAAATGAAAATGGTTTTTGATAAGATGATATAATTATGATGAAATAGTTATATTTGAAAAATGAAATTGAAAAAATTTAATTGTGGAAGAAATATCTGGAAAATTCCGGATATACTAATGTTGTACTTAATTTATAAAAGATTTATAAGAGTAGAATTTCTTGTCAGAACTAATGGAAATGCATCTAAATTAAAATATCTAAAAATAAATATTTAAAATAAAATATCATGGGAAAAGGAAAAGACACAAAGAAGAACGTTAAAAAAGAACCCTCTAAAACTCCAAAAGAAAAAAAAGAGGCAAAGAGGCTAAAGAAATCTAAATAAGATATACGGTATCCCGAAAAAATCGGGAGTGGTTCATCAGGCATAAGAAAGTTTGAATTGTACTTCAGATGGAAAACTTCTTCGAGAACTATGGAGTTGCGTATGTAAAAGGCAATATTTCAGAAAGCCAAAAACAAGAACAAATGGAAATGGGTTTTGATAATATGATTTAAAAAAGTTGTATTAATTTTTATTGCCCATTAGTGATTAATTTATGTATAATAATTTTAATTTAAGGTTTTTGCAGCACTTGGTAAACTTTTGTTATAAAGAAATATTTTAATTTAAAAAACATTTACTTTCTTTGAACCAATTATTAATAGAATAAAAATAAAAAAATGGCTATAAAAAAAGTATGGATAGAAGACGGTTGCACATCTTGCGGTCTTTGCGAAGATACTTCACCCGAAGTATTTGTTGTTGAAGATGAATCAACTGTTTTGCCCGATGCTAAATTTGACGGTAATGAAGATGATATAAAAGAGGCTGCAGAAAGCTGCCCCGTAGAGGTTATAAAATACCTCGAAGAATAGTTTTTGCAAGATTATTTATATATAGTGTCTCTAAGAGAACAGTTCAAAATTAAGCCCAAATTCGGGATTGCGATATTTCGATTTTTTTCATTTGTCTAATGCAAAAGCATTTACTGCATGAAAGAAATTAGAAATCTCATCAAAAATAAATTATTTGTAACTATTCAATAAATCGATTAGTTAAATTAATTTTAATAGCCGTAATCTTTAGGCTACTGTTACAAATGAATCTTCACCAGCCTTTATGGCTAAATCATTTTTTGAGGTGGAGAAGAGAAATGTTTTGGTGATAGCTATCTGTAAGCTAAAATGCTAAATTGCATTTTTACATGTTATTGCGTACTGAATATTAACAATTTAGATTAATTTTGTTTTCTTTTTCTTGATAAAAAGAAACAAAAATCAAGGCTACAGATAATTTTGGGACAATACTAATTTCTCAATCCTCCCCACAAGTATCCTAAAATCTGCATATTGGTTAATAACCATATATGATTAAATGAATTGTATATCAATTATTAAAGTGTTTTCCGGAAAATTATAAAGAAATAATTGCACTTTCTCTTTATGAGGTCATGGAAGGAACACCTTTTTATTTGTACCATTATTGGGCAGATGAAAACTATTTTCCAGATACAAATAAATTAGACTCCTCGGCTATATCAAATCTATTTGCAGCAATTGGTCGTGATGAAAAACGACGTTTTGATTTTATGGAAAAATGGGCACAACACATTAATCCTGATAAAGCATTGTTTTTTGACATTTCATCTATTTCAAGTTATTCAACAAATATAGATTTTATAGAATGGGGATATAATAGAGATAAAGAAAATTTACCTCAGATAAATCTTGGAATGGTTTTTTGCGAAGACAAAAAATTGCCAGTTAACTATTGTTTGTATCCTGGTAGCATTGTTGATGTTACAACTTTGAAGAATTGCAAAAAGTATTTAACTAATTTTGGATTGAACGACTTCCTTTTTATTTTAGACAGAGGCTTTTTTAGTACAGCAAATGTTTTAGAAATGAACGACAAAGATTGTTGTATAAGTTTTATTCAACCATTGCCTTTTAGCCTGAAAAAAGCAAAAAGAAATATTCGTAATATTAATTCTTCACTATCAAGATCAGGTTATTACATCTTGGCAACAAACAAAACAGGAATGTCACACGAAGAGGTATTAACTCATTATAGAAATAAAGATCTGGTTGAAAAAGTTTTTGATGTGCTTAAAAATGAAATGGATGGAAAAAGATTAAGAACACATAATGACCACACAACCACAGGAAAACTATTTGTAATGTTCATTTCTTTAGTGATATATTATGAAATTATCAGAGTTATGAATCAAAATAAACTATTCAAAACCTACACTATAAAAGAACTGCTTTATGAATTAAGAAAAATTAAAATCAATCATATTGCAAAAGATGGAAAACCGATAGTAAGTGAAGTTTCAAAAAAACAGAAAACAATATTTAACCCAACTGGGAAATCAACATTTGTTAATGGTTGATTTCCCAGTTGGGTTAAGACTGCACACTTCTATCTACCTCAAATTTTTAACTTTTGGCTTATATTCTGGTACAATTGGACATTGATTTTATATGATTTGGTTCTATGCTCATATGTCAAAAATATATGCATTAAAGCAAATTCCCTTTTTCAAAAAAAAAGTCTAAGATATATTATTCCGATTCCCCGTCTTAAAATTCCGTTTTTTATTATGGAAACTTTTCTTTTTACGAGATTTTTGATTTCCATCTTTCCATTCGGGTCCGGCACCTATTTTGCTCGGGGGTTGATATTTCGGAATAGAATATTCTATCAGATGTTCAATTTTCCTCATTAGATACATGTCCTTCTCGTTCACCAAAGTAATTGCCTCACCTTTTGTGTTAACACGAGCAGTTCGTCCTACCCGATGAACATAATCTTCGGCATCGTTGGGGACATCGAAATTTACGACCATATTTATTTCCTTCACATCAATGCCTCGACTCATAACATCTGTAGCAACCAAAATACGTATTTGTTTAGAGCGGAATCCTCTTAAAACTTCTTCGCGTTTTTCCTGATCTAAATTTGAAGAAATCCCTTGTGCCGGGAAACCTGACTTGTTAAGTGATCTTACAATTTCTGTTACTTTACTTTTTGTAGAGCTGAAAATGATGATGCTATCATAGTCTTTATTTTCGCTCAAAACATGACTTATAATTTTCACTTTTTGAGTGTCGTAGCATAAATATATTTTATGATCGATTCCTTCAGCAGGTTTAGAAATCGACAAAGATATTTCGTCCGGACTATGCAAAATCTTTTTTGTCAATTGACGAATACTTTTTGGCATAGTAGCGCTAAAAAGCATAGTTTGGTGTTTTTTGGGAAGATAGGAAATAATTTTCTGTAAATCGTCAATAAATCCCATATCCAACATCCTGTCAGCTTCATCCAGGATTAAATGTTTCAAATCGTTGAAGTTAACATTTCCGGACATAATATGAGACAACAGCTTGCCAGGTGTCGCAACAATAATATCGGTTCCGCCTTGAAGAGCATCTTTTTGGGCAACCCAATCTTTGCCATCGCCGCCACCATATACAGAATTCGAACTTACCGATATGAAATATGCAAGCCCCTGTATTTCTTGTTCTATTTGAATCGCCAATTCTCTGGTCGGAACAATTATCAATGTATTTATAGATTTGTTGTTTTTGCCTATCAATTTGTTTAGAACAGGAAGAACAAATGCAACAGTTTTGCCGGTGCCGGTCTGGGCACATGCAATTACATCCCTGTTTTCAAGAATAATTGGTATAACCTTTTCCTGAATTTCTGTGGCTGTTTCAAAGCCCATATATGATATTGCTTCTAATAATTGTTTATCTAACTGTAGTTCTGAAAACTTCATTCCTTGGGTGTTGTATTAAGTTAAGTCTATTGAGATTGCAAGTCTCTTATCAAAATTCGTTATCCAAATTTGATTCTATTTTCATTAAATATTTATTTTTCAAAATTTAAATAGCCAAATATAATATAAGTTTTTGTTAACCAATGAATACTGCATACTTTTAATTATTTTTGCAAACAAATGCAATTGTTCAATAAATAGAAAATATGGATTTTTATTCACGAATTTCGAAACAGTACGATGAGGTTTTTCCACTCAATAATTCTCAAGTTTCTTTTATAAAATCTTTTTCGGAAAAAAACAAAAATGAACAAAGCCTCCTGGATATTGGTTGTGGAACTGGTAGTTTGGCAATAAGTCTTTGCGATTATTTCGCAAAAATTTCGGCTATAGATACAAATAGCCAAATGATAGCTTCAGCAAAAAAGAAAGTCGGAAATAAGAAAATTAGTTTCTGCAAAATTGGAATGTTAGAAATTGAAAAAAACTTTCCCGAAAATTCTTTCGATATTGTTAGCTGTTTCGGAAATACGCTTGTTCATTTACAAAATATGGAAGAAATTGAAGCATTTTTCAGGAATACTAAATTTGTTCTGAAGAAAACCGGAAAATTTTTATTTCAATTAATAAATTACGATTATGTTTTCGACAGTAAACTGAAAAGTTTACCTACTATTGAAAATGAAATAATAAAATTTGAACGTTTCTATAGCCTTGACGAAAATAATATGTTAGATTTTTCGACCATCCTTTTCATTAAAGAAACCGAAGAAATTATCAAAAACAATATCAAACTTTTTCCTGCAAGAAGAAAACAAATTATAAAGGCGCTGCAAAAAGCCGGATTTGACACTATAAATTCTTATAGCTCTTTTGCAAAAACAGAATTCAATAACAAAAGTTTACCTTTAGTTTTCGAATGTTATTAGCTCTAACTGAAATTTTGTGTTAAGCTATTTCTTGAGAATTTTTTCCGATTCAATTTGTTTAAAAACATCATGAAGGATTTCAACATATAGTAGTCCTTTTTGCCTCTCTTCATTTTTAAATGGATATAGAAAAAACATAAAGGTTTGCCAACATTTTGTTATCTCCATTTTACGTTCGTAAGCTTTAATCAATTTTCTATTTGAATCAAGCACTTCAATTTTTGCTGTATATTCATACTTGAAAGGCATCGGCAGCAGGGTAGCGCTAACAACTGCACCAACAGTGGCAAAAAAGTATTTTACAAATGATTTTTCACGTTGTATTTTGACTTTAATAATATAATCATGACTATTCATCAGGCTGTCTTTCATACGACGACGTTTCGAGATGTTTACATCAGAAGCATGATCTGTAAAAACTGAATAATAAGAAATATTGCTAATTTCTGTCATGGCATCCACAAATATTTCTTCGAATCCATTTACAGGTCTTGGGTCAAGTTTTGGTACAGCATCAAATCCTTTGGTTTGCCTGTAATGACTGAAAATAAACAATACATCGACTCTTTCGGCATTATAATTTTTTTCTGCCTCCTTTTCATATTTTCCATCCATCGACGATTTGAAGGTTGCACAACTACTACTAATTAATAATAAGACAATTGCAAAACAGATTAATCTTTGTGTTTTCATATCAAAATATTTAATTAATAAAACGTTTTAAACATTTTCAAATATAGAGATTTTTCGTAAGAAATGAAAAAGTGAGAATTTGAATCAAAGTTTAATTTTGAGCGAACAGATACTGTTTAACTATACCAACAGCCATAAGTCAACCACCAAAATCCCAGAATAATATTATCTTGCAAAATTTTATTTTTGTAAAAATTTAAATGAAAAAAAAGGATTCTATAGCAAGAACCTGGATGAGCGATGATATTTATCAACTGCTATTATTGGCTGGTAAAAGTTATACTATGGAATTGAAAGAAATGGCTCTGAATGATCCAACAGTTCTTGATTTGCTTGTAAGAGTTTTTCTTACCGACGAAAAAAAAATTTGCTGGCATGCCGGTTGGGTGCTGTTCAAGATAGCGAATACTCACAAAAAACTACTAATAAAATACTTGCCCCAGATAATAGAGAAACTGCCAAAAATGCTTTACCACAGCCAGATTCATGGAGCATTGCGTATAGTTCAAAATTATGACATTAGCGATGAAAAGCAGCAAGGAATTTTAGTTGACGAAGGCATAAAGTTTATACGGTCGAAAAAGTATCCGGCCTATATGAAATACTTTTCTATCGTCATAATCGATAAAATTACCTGCTATTATCCCGAGCTAATAAATGAATTTGCTCTAACAATTGAACAAGCACTTCCACACTGGGAAACAAATTATATAATTCGTTTTGGGAAGAAAAAACTTAAGGAATTTGCTGATAGGTAGATTGTTCCGGAAAATGTTGAGTGATAAATTTACACAAACATAATTCAAGCTTATTTGCTACAATAAAGTTGTTAAAAATAATCTATTCATAAATCTTGCAATTCATATAATAATAATGTATTTTTAGCTAAATATAATTTTGAATAATTTATATGAAAATATTTTCGAGACACAAAGAGGATTTAATAAAACTTGACGATTCTATTGCCGGAATTAGCAAAGAAACCATCAATAAAATAAAAACAGCTTGGGACGAATCGGGCAATTTCAAAATACAGATAAAACCGGATTTGCCAAAAAGCGATGAAACTCTTCTGAGAGAATTAATGGTAGAATGTGTTAATGAAAAAGTCGGAGAAATTTCAAAAAAATCGAAGATTATTCATCTCGGGATTATTTATATAAATCTGTCGAAAAAAGGGAAAAGCAGATTTCTCAGAATCCTTGGTCGATATTTCGATGTAAATACCTCAATTTTGAACGAAAAGATTAACAATCTTAAAAATTCTAATGATGAAAATGAACGGATAAATGCCGAGCTTGAGCTAAGTAAGTCATTGGTTCCGCCACGAGTGAAAATTTTAAGGCAGCTTGTGAAATTGCCCAATGGTTTTCTTTTCTTGAAAGATATGCGGCGCGATTTAATTCCACTAATTCCGACAATGCCACGACTGAGAAAACTCGACAGCGATATAAAAAATCTATTGATAACTTATTTCGACATTAACCTTTTAGATTTGGAGGAGATAACCTGGAATTCTCCGGCAATTCTGCTCGAAAAACTTATGGAATATGAAGCCGTTCATGAGATAAGTTCTTGGAAAGATTTAAAATACAGACTTCTAACCAATAGAAAAATGTATGCGTTTTTTCATTACAAAGTCCCAAATGATCCTTTGATTTTTATCGAAATTGCACTTGTAAAAGGTCTGCCAAATAATATTCAAAATCTGTTAGACAAAAATATTCCGCCTGAAAATCCAAATCTTGCCGATACAGCAATTTTTTATTCTATCTCAAATACTCAAAAAGGATTGAAAGGGATTAGCTTCGGGAATTTTCTAATAAAAAGGGTAGTAAAAGAACTATCGGCAGAGTTTCCAAATTTGAAAAATTTTGCAACCTTATCTCCAATTCCTAAATTCAGAGATTGCTTAGAAAATTATCCTTCCGAAAAATTTCAGGAGTTAATTACAAAAAGCGAAATAAAAAATCTTGAGAAATATTCAGAATCTAAAGACGCTAAAAACATCTTGCTTGAAATTCTAAATACAAGTTGGTACAAAAATGAAACTCTATCGAATTTCCTTAAAAAGCCATTGATGCGATTATGTGCCAACTATTTACTCTATTCGAAAAAGAGGAAAAACAATGCTTTCGATCCGGTTGCTCATTTTCATTTGACGAATGGCTCTAAAATTCAGCAAATAAATTGGCTTGGCGACACTTCCGAAAAAGGACTAAAACAATCTGCAGGCATTATGGTGAACTATAACTATGAGCTAAAAAAAATTATTTCGAATCACGAAATTTATTTTGCTGAAGGAAAAGTCTGTATTTCTAAGGATGCTCGGTCTTGGTTGAAGAAGTAGGGAGTTTGTAAAGTTTGTAAAGTTAAAAGTTGAAGCAGGAAATAAAATGATTGGTATCTGGGTAACATTCTAATTAAGACATTTTAGAAAATTTAAGTAACCAAATCTTGATGTTTTTTTTCAAAACTACCAAGAATGTGAAAAGAATAATTTGTACCTTTGTTCGAAATGGATACGCAAAGAACATATAGAATATACAATATCAGTCAAAGACTGATATCACAATTGCACAGTTTGGAGATTTATTTGTTGAAATTATAATACTTATTGTAATAATCGAATCTAATTAAACAAATTCAAAATGGGAATAAGAGTGCCAAGTGGAACATTAATTCCTGATGAAGAAGGTGGATGTTTATATAGTATCCTTGGTATAATTATTCTATTAGGACTAATTGTGGTTGGTATTGATAATTGCTCAAATCAAAACGACTCTTTGCCAAATAGGCATAAAAAAATCTCAAATAATATTGATAATAACCTGACTGATATCTTTACAACATACAATAATAGAATTGTACATAATCAAACTAATTCAAACAATCAGGTAGATGAAATACAACCAAATAAAAGCTCATTCCATGAGTTTGAAGATTTCAATTTTCCTGATCCAAATGGTAAATTAAATTCTGAATTGTCTTTTTTCATTAGAGCTAAATTATCAAATAAAACATCAGAAGATATATTCGAAGATTATATCATAAACTTCGATTACAAACGTAGTAGATATAAAGCTGATGAATTTGAAAAAAAAAGAACCACAAAACTATGGAAAGAATCATTCAAAACAGAATTCAAAAAATTCAATTTCAACTCCTCAAATGTGTTATATTTCGATGAGAATATAAAGCTCCCAGAATATAACTTTGAACAACAAGCATTTGTTGTTTATCCAACTATACGTGGAGGTTACGTCAATGAAGGTGTCATTAAACATAGCAAATTAATTATCTCTGTAAGTAATTATAGTCAATTTACATCACTGAAACTGTCCCCAGAACAAGCTGAAGAATTATTACATGAAATTAATCAAACTAATGAAAAAAGGATATATATTCAGCGAGTTTATTTTAGAATCATATCTTCTGAATCAAAATTAGACCAGTGGCAAAGAATAAAAGGTGAAGGACTTATTGAAAAAATCGAATTTATACAATTGACTTCTTTGAAAGTTTTACATACACTCTATCCTCTTAAAAAGCCAGTATCCAAATCGACACCAAAAGAACTTGAAAATAAAAAGTTATTTCAAACTAGTTCCGAAGAAAAGCCTAACGTTTCTTACACAGGTCATCGTTATGTTGTTAGAAGTGGGAGTGTTACTATGAGACGGAATTCTGAGCCTGATAACAGTTCTTTGTTAAAAGTCTCTTCTGAGAAACAAAAGGCAAATTCAATTAATTATAGTGCAAAAAATTACACCTATGATTCTAAAAAGCTAAAATTTGTTATCATAAACAAGCCCATAAATAAAAATTACATATATAGAAAGCATACAAAAGTTAAAAAAAGCATTACTGGTGACTGTATTATTTCAGAAAATATTCATTTTATAATTGAAGGTTTTGTCAAAGGGCAGATTACTTTGCAGAAAAACTCAACTTTGGTGGTTTATGGAAAATTAATAGGAAATGTTTATAATTATGGTGGTAGTATTTATTATAAAAAAAACATTCAAGGAAAAGTGATTAATAGACAAAAGAAATATTAATCCCCAGTTAAGCGAAGTTGTAAACTTCGCTTTATCTTGTAACAAACTGACATACATCTCAAATTTACCCATACCACCGCTCCAAGCAATAAAATAGTTTATATTTTCTGAAAGTAAAAAAAACGAAATCAAATAATGTACACCAAATTTCAAATTCATAACTCATAATTCATAACTCATAATTCATTTTTACTAATTTTGCAGCAATTATTTTGAAATGATGGAAAAGAAAAAACGCTCATATAGATTATATTTGTGGCTGATGTGGTTGCTTTTTACTGTACCAATGGCATCAATCATCACAATTTTTATATTGATTTCTCAAGGTTTTTTTGGATTTATGCCAACTTTCGAGGAGCTGGAAAATCCGAAAAGCAATTTGGCATCAGAAATTTATTCTTCCGACCAAAAACTTCTTGGGAAGTATTATTTAGAAAATCGCTCATTTGTAAATTATTACGAATTGTCGCCATATTTAATTGATGCTCTGGTTGCCACCGAAGATATTCGTTTCGAAAAGCATTCTGGAATTGATATTAAAGCATTACTTCGAGTTTCGAAAGGTGTTTTAAGCGGAAATTCATCAGGCGGGGGAAGTACAATAACACAGCAACTTGCCAAAAATTTATTCCCACGAGACACTTCAAACTATAATTCATCTATTCGTCGGACATGGAATCTTGCAATCACAAAATTTAAAGAATGGGTAACAGCAGTAAAGCTGGAAAGAAACTATACAAAAAAGGAAATTCTGGTTATGTATTTAAACACCGTTCCTTTTGGGAGTCAGGCTTATGGAATAAAATCGGCTTCGAGCACATTTTTTAATTGCCTGCCCGATTCTTTGAAAGTTCAGGAAGCTGCAACCTTAGTTGGATTGCTGAAAGCACCAACCAGATATAGCCCTGTAAGAAACCCTGAACGATCGACAAAGCGAAGGAATGTTGTACTTTCGCAAATGAAAAGATACAACTTCATTGATCAGGAGAAATACGATTCAATCTCTGTTTTGCCTATCGAACTGAATTATAGAGTACAAACTCATGCCAAAGGTATGGCAACACATTTTAGAGAATATCTACGTACGACTTTAAATTCCAACAAGCCGGAAAAAGAACGATATTGGTCCTACACAAAATTTAAGGAAGATTCTATAGCATGGGAAACAAATGCTCTTTTTGGCTGGTGCAAAAAACATTTCAAACCCGATGGCACAAATTATAACCTTTATAAAGACGGTATCAAAATCTACACAACCTTAAATTCGCGTCTTCAGCAATTTGGTGAAGAATCGCTTGAAAAGCATCTTGGTGGATATTTGCAAGCAGAATTGTCGAAAGAATTGCACGAAACCAGAAATCCTCCATTTTCTGACGACATTAGCGATGAGCAATTCGAAAGAATTATGGAACGATCAATGAAGAATACCGATAGATATAGAGAATTGAAAAAACAAGGGAAATCGCTCGAAGAGATTAAGAGAAAATTTGATACACCTACTGAAATGACTGTCTTTTCTTGGAATGGAGATATCGACACAGTTCTTACTCCTTTAGATTCTTTAAGATATTATAAATTTATTTTGCGTGCAGGTTTTATGTCTATGGACCCACACACCGGACACGTAAAAGCCTATGTTGGTGGCGGCGATTACCGTTATTTCAAATACGACCACGTTACACAAGGCAAGCGTCAGATTGGCTCAACCATAAAACCATTTCTTTATACACTTGCCATGCAGGAAGGTTATTCCCCATGTTATAAAGTCCCGAACATTCCAACAACTTTTTATGTGAACGACAGCTCTTGGACACCAAAAAACTCTTCTAAATCGGAGTTCGATGGAAAAATGGTTTCATTGAAATGGGGGCTTGCAAATTCTGTAAACTATATTTCGGCATGGGTGCTAAAGCAATTTAATCCGCACGCAGTTGTCGATATTACCAGAAAAATGGGAGTTAAGAGTTATATTGATCCTGTACCATCAATTTTTCTGGGAACATCGGATGTTACTCTTTACGAAATGGTTGGTGCATACAGTACATTTGCAAACAAGGGAGTTTATACAGAACCAATTTTTGTTACCAGAATAGAAGATAAAAACGGAAATATAGTTTCAACTTTCAAACCAAAAAAAATAGAAGCTTTTAATGAAGAGACAGCATATCTTATGCTCAATTTATTAAAAGGTGTTGTTACCGAAGGTAGCGGAAGACGCTTGCGTTGGCGTTATCAATTGCACAACGATATTGGTGGAAAAACCGGAACTACCGACAATCATTCAGACGGTTGGTTTATGGGAGTTACACAAAATTTGGTGTCAGGCGTTTGGGTTGGCGGCGAAGTTCGTAGCATACATTTCAAAGGTCTCAAATTGGGGCAGGGTGCAAACATGGCTCTACCAATTTATGGAATGTATCAGCAAAAAGTTTATGCAGACACCGCAAATTCCGGAATTTTTCCTGTCGATTTCGAAAGACCTGCTAAAGAAATTAATATAGAATTAGATTGCGAAAAATTCAACAAACAGAATCAGAATGAACAAATAATTGACGATACGCAAGACAATGAAGATGAGCAAATTCTAATAGGTTTTTGATGGATGAACTAATAAAATATAAACAAAATTCAATCAATTCCTGAAATTCAAGAATCATATTTCAAACTGAAATTCGATGAAAACAAAACAAAATATACGAAACTGTTCATATGAAGAATTAGTTTCATTTCTGAAAAAAGAAAACGAAAAAACATTTCGCATAAATCAAGTTTACGATTGGATTTGGAGAAAATCCATAGGCTCCTTTTTCGAAATGAAAAACATTCCAAAAACAACAAGAGAATTGTTGGAAACAAATTTTTTTATTGATAAAGCTATTCCTGAATTAAAACAAGAAAGTAGCGATGGTACAATAAAAACAGTTTTTCGACTTATAGATAAAACCTATGTTGAAGGCGTTCTAATTCCAACAGATAATCGCACAACTGCCTGCATCTCATCTCAAGTTGGCTGCAATGCTAAATGTAGCTTTTGTGCAACCGGAAAAATGGCATTTAAAAGAAATCTCACTGCCGGCGAAATCTATGACCAGGTTTTTGAAATAAATAAACAATCGGAGGAAATTTACAATGCAAAACTTTCGAATATAGTATTTATGGGTATGGGTGAACCACTCTTAAATTATGAGAATACTTTAGGCTCACTTGATAGAATTATTTCTGAAAAAGGACTTGGATTTTCGCCACGTAGAATTACTTTATCGACTGTTGGAATTCCGAAAATGATAAAAAAATTAGCCGACGATGATATAAAATTTAATCTTGCTGTTTCCTTGCATACTGCCAACAACGAAAAAAGAAATAAAATTATTCCTATCAATAGAAAATACCCTATAGATACCCTTATGGAATCATTAGTATATTTTCATGAAAAAACTAAAAAACGAATTACTTTTGAATATTTACTTTTAGAAAATTTTAATAATAATATTGATGATGCACAAGAATTAGCCGAACTTTGTAAAGCTATTCCCGTAAAAATCAATCTAATAGAATACAACGAAATTGACAATAGTAATTTTAAAAAATCGGCAGAAGAAAAAACCATTGCTTTTGCAAATTATTTAGAAAGCAAAAATATGTTGGTTCAAATTAGAAAAAGTCGTGGACAAGACATTGATGCGGCTTGCGGACAATTAGCACTCAAACATAAATAAATTATGCCTTTATAACGTTTAATATTGCTTTAATGGCAATTTCAAATAAATCACTAAAACCCTAAGCAAATGAAAAATTTAAAAATTATATTTCTTTTCAGCTTCAGCATAATACTTTTACTAAATTCCTGTAAAAAAGACGACGACGAGTACAAATACAATTTTGAAGACCAGGAACTTTCCGGACAAATAGCTGGCGAAAGTTGGACTTACGAAACAGGCGGTGTGTTTATAAGTGATTTCAACCATCCGCCACTATTCGATTTTAGAATTTTTGGAACTGATACTATTAGCCCCTGTTCATATAATATTGCAAGCAGATCTTTATTGTTTTTCACTCCAATGGAAATTGGTTTGTATGACATTGCCGATTATCTGGTAACTTTTTATGCCGAAGGCGAGGAAACTGAAAATTTAATAACAGTTTTAGGAGCTTTTGAAATTCTAACAATCGATACTGCTAATAAAATTATTACAGGAAGAATGGATGCAAAATATGACGATGACAATTTTGTTAACGGAAATTTCAGTCTGACAAGTTGTTATTAATGAATTATGAATTAACTTATGGAACCCTCTAAAAATGCAAATTTCTTCGTTGTTTCGCAATTTTAAAATCCTCATTTACAATAGTAAACTCCGGTTTTTAAATTTCTTACGCCTTGAAATTTACTATTTTTAGAAGTCCCCATATTTTCCAATTGTGAAAATCTAAAAAAGTAGCAACCAAAATAAGATGAACTACATCAATTATGAAATGTTTTTATTAATTGACTTATAATTTATTAATTCGTATTTGACTTTTATGAAACGAGCTTTTTATTTCTTGACTCTAAGTTTTTTTGTAGTAATAATTTCCTCCTCATGCTCGAAAGATCCAGAAAGTACAAATCAATACAATTTTCTTTCGCAGGATCTTTCTGGAGAAATTTCCGGCAGAGAATGGATATATAGGTCTGGAAATGCTTTTTCTTTTCGGAACGACTCAAGCCAACAAATGCTCGACATTGCACTTTACGAACATCTAAGTTTAGACCCATGCAACTATGCTTTCACAGGGAATGATGTTTTGTTTATTATTCCGAACAAAACTGGATTATACGAACTTCAGTTAAATTTTTCGGAAAATGAAAATATACAAACTTTAACTATAACCAACGATGAGCAAGAAAATATGATACTTTCGGAAGGAGCAATTGAGATATTTTCTATAGATACAGTTTATAATATTATGAAAGGTCGCATCGATGCAAAATATGACAATGACAATTTTGTAAACGGCATTTTCGAAGTGCTTCTATGCGAATAGATTTTTACAGATAAAATATTTCCCGACAACTTGATAAGGAAAAATTACTATAGAATTGCTAGCATTCAACAAATCAGCTCAAATTTACAATTTAATGAAAATATTCAAAAGTATAAAAGATTTACAAGCAGAACTTAAACTCTGGAAAGCGCGAAAAATGACAATAGGTTTTGTCCCAACTATGGGAGCATTACACAAAGGCCATCTTTCTTTGATAGAAAAATCGAGAATTGAAAATAATATTACTGTAGTAAGCATTTTTGTAAATCCGACACAATTCAACAATCCGAACGATTTGAAAAAATATCCACGGACCATTGAAAACGATTCGCTTTTGTTGAGACAAGTGAATACTGATATTTTATTTTTTCCATCGGTTCAAGAAATTTATCCAAAACCTACAACACAAAAATTCGATTTCGGACACTTGGATAAAGTTATGGAAGGCAAATTCAGAGCAGGACATTTCGATGGAGTTGCTCAGGTTGTCAGCCGTCTTTTCGACATTGTTAGGCCAGATAATTCGTATTTCGGACAAAAGGATTTTCAACAACTTGCAATCATAAAAGCGATGGTGAAAATCTTAAAACTTTCGGTTAAAATTCATGCTTGCCCAATTGTTCGAGAGACAGATGGTTTGGCAATGAGTTCAAGAAATCAACGTCTTTCAGAATCCGAAAGAAAAAATGCCGTAACAATTTCTCAAGTTTTATTCGAGTCGAAAGAATTTGCAAAAACTCATTCTCCCACAGAAACAAATAAATGGGTAATTGGAAAAATCAATTCAAACCCAATTCTAAAACTCGAATATTTTGAAATTGTAGATGAATTAAATTTGCAAAAGATAAATTCCTGGAACGAAAAAAACAATAAAGTTGGGTGCATTGCAGTTTTTCTTGGCCATGTGAGACTTATTGACAATATTGTTTATTAGAATTGAAGCCCTAAAATTTTAATTTGATACTTCATAATTTTTTATTTTACTTTGCAGCATTATGTTTATTGAAGTTGTAAAATCGAAAATACACAAAGTTAGTGTAACAGAAGCAAACCTGCAATATGTAGGTAGCATCACCATTGACGAAGATTTGATGGAGGCTGCTAATATTATTGAAAACGAAAAAGTTCAAATAGTGAATATCAATAATGGCGAACGGCTTGACACTTACGTAATTAAAGGCAAAAGAAATACCGGTATGATTTGTTTGAATGGTCCTGCTGCCCGCAAAGTAGAAATTGACGATGTTATAATAATTATTTCGTATGCCTCTATGGATTTTGAAGAAGCTAAAACCTTCAAACCAAACTTAGTCTTCCCTGATACAGCAACCAACAAACTCATACAATAATCATTGAAAAATATAGTCTTAAAAATTTTCAACTATTTGATTTTTCTATCAATTTCTATTGGACTGCTTTATGCAGCATTCAGAGGAATTAATTTTGAAGAATTATGGACAGACATTAAAAGTGCAAATTATTCATGGGTTTTATTTTCACTATTTTTTGCACTATTGGGCTACGTAAGTCGCGCCTTGCGTTGGTATATTTTAATAGAACCATTAGGTCATAAGCCAAAAAAGACTTCGGTATTTTACGCTATGGCAATTGGCTATTTTGCCAACATGGCAATTCCTCGCATTGGCGAAATTACTCGTTGCGAAACTCTCCGCAGAACTGAAAAAATTCCTTTCGATGCCCTTCTCGGAACCGTGATAGTAGAGCGAGCCTCAGACCTCTTAATGCTGATACTCCTAATGATTTTTGTTATAATCTTTAAAGTGGAGCTATTCGGAAAATTTATTTTTGAAACTATACTTGATCCCTTTTTTAATTACATTTCAACAGTTTTTGACAATCTTTTCTTTTTTTGGTTAATACTATTTTCGCTGAGCACTGTCTCGCTTTTTTTAATATATTTTTATCGAAATAAGTTGAGAGAATATGAACTTATAAAAAAAATATTTGAAATTGTAAAAGGTGTAATGACAGGAGCCAAATCAGTTTTTCATATGAGAAAAAGAAGATGGTTCATTTTTCATACTTTATTCATTTGGTTGATGTATATCCTTATGACTTATGTTGTGTTTTTTGCAATAGAACCAACTTCTGTATTAAATTTTGTGGACTCTATTTTTATGCTGATATTTGGAGGAATAGGGATGACAATTCCAACACCTGGCGGAATTGGTTCGTATCACGAATTAGTAAAAGTTGGCCTTTCATTATTTGAAATTAATGAAGTTGACAGTGCAGTTTACTCAATAATTACACACGAATCGCAAGCATTTTTAGTAATAATTCTCGGGTCTTTTTCCATTTTAATGCTATTTGTGAATAGGAGAAAAAAGTCTTTGAAATAAACTTTTCTAAAATGCAAAAACTTCAAAACATTAAAGCAAAAATTCTTACTGAAACTACTTTAATATCGAAACTAAATTATTGGCGTTTTAAAGAAAAAAAAATTGTTTTTACTAATGGATGTTTTGATATAATTCATCGGGGACATATCGAATATTTAGCTCAAGCTGCCGATTTGGGGGATGTATTAATAATTGGTCTAAATACAGATAATTCAGTAAGAAAATTGAAAGGAGAAAACCGTCCGGTTCAAGAACAAAACTCAAGGGCATTGATACTTGCAGCTATGAGTTTTGTTAGCAATATTATTTTGTTTGATGAGCAAACTCCTTATGAATTGATAAAACTTGTTCAGCCCGACATACTCGTGAAAGGTAGCGATTATAAAATAGAAGATATAGTTGGTTACGATATTTTAAAAGCTAAAGGTGGAAAAGTTGAAACTATTGATTTTGTTGAAGGTTTTTCGACTACTGAAATATTTAGTAGGATTAGCCTTTAGCCCATAGCCACGAGCAAAAAGCCAACAGCCAATTTCCTAAAAAGGATCAACATCAAAAATTATTTTCAAACTTTTAAATTCATCCATTCCAAGAACTAAATTAGCTTCGTTTTGCAAAATGCTCTTGGCTGATAGCTGCGATTTTTCTTTTTCGAGTTTTATTAAAATATTTTTCAAATACCAATTTTGTATTCTTGAAACTGCCGGAAACTCTGGTCCTAAAACTCTTTCCTTAAATATATTACGAATATTTCTTGCAAAAAGATTTGATGCAAGGTTTAAAACATTCAAGTCTTTATGTTTAACTGTAATTTTTATTAAACGAAAAAAAGGAGGATAATTAAATTGTTGCCTTTCAGACATTTGATTTGCGTACATTGCCAAATAATTGTTCGATACCACATTTTGAATTATCGGGTGATCCGGGCTTGCTGTCTGAATTATTACTTTTCCCTGCTTATTTTTTCGACCAGCTCTACCGCTTACTTGTGCCATAAGTTGATAACTTCGTTCATGCGAACGAAAATCGGGAAAATTCAACATATTATCGGCATTTAAAATTCCAACCAAACTAACATTGTCGAAATCTAAACCTTTAGTTATCATTTGAGTTCCAACCAAAATATTGATATTTCCTTTTTCGAAATCGTTAATTATTTTTTCGTATGCTTTTTTCGAGCGTGTAGAATCCAAATCCATCCGTTTGATTTTAATATTTTCGAAAAAAATCGAAATATCGTCTTCTACTTTTTCAGTACCAAAACCTCGAGTTTGCAAACTACTGCTACCACATACTTTACAAACTTTTATACTTTCCTGAACGTCTCCACAATAGTGACAATTCAAATAATTCTTATATTTATGATAAGTCAGACTAACATCACAATTGTTACATTTTGGTATCCATGCACATAAGTTGCATTCCAGATATGGCGAAAAACCTCTACGATTTTGAAATAGAATTATTTGTTCATTATTTTTTAGAGCAGCAGAAATATTTTCGAGAAGCATTGGTGTGAAGTGCGATTTCATTTGCTTCTTTTTATATGCTTCTTTTGTGTCGGCAACAAATATTTCCGGCAGGTTAATGCCAAGGTACCTTTGTTTTAACTCAACGAGAGAGTATTTTTTGCTCATGCAATTAGCATAAGTTTCGAGCGAAGGAGTTGCAGTTCCGAGCAATGTTTTTGCTGAAAAAAAATTTGCCAGAACTATTGCAGAATCTCGCGCATTGTAGCGTGGAGCTGGCGAAAATTGTTTATAAGAATTTTCGTGTTCTTCGTCAATTATTATCAAACCTAAATTCCTGAATGGCAAAAAAACCGATGATCTAACCCCAAGAATAATTTGATAGCTATTTATATCTTCAACATTTTGTATGCGATTCCAAATTTCGACTCGCTCCGAATCAGAAAACTTTGAATGATAAACTCCAATTTTATTTCCAAATATGTTTTTTAAACGATTGATAATTTGGGCAGTAAGTGCAATTTCAGGAAGCAAATACAAAACCTGTTTCCCTTTTTGTAAATATTCTCTAATCAGATGAATATAAATTTCTGTCTTTCCGCTTGAAGTTACACCATGAAGTAGAACCACATTATTTTTGTCAAAATCCTTTTTGATTTGTTTTAAAGCAATCTGCTGATTTTCATTTAGTTCGTTAAGTTCTTTTGTTTCTACTTCTGAAAAATCCAGCCGGTTTATCTCTTTTTTTATGTTTAAGAATATTTTCTTTTTTATTAACTCATTTACAATTTGTTGGCTACAGTTTGATTTATGCAGAAGTACTTTTCTTTTTATACTTGAAACTTTTGCTTTTTCGATGCTCGGAGCAGATTGTAAAAATGCCATAAGAGCTTTTAGTTGTGCGGGAGATTTGCTCAAGGAATTAAAAATCCCTTCCAATTTTTTTTCGTCCTGAAACTCCGGATTTAATTTTAAGTAATGCTCATATTTTGGTTTATAAATATTTTTTAGTTTTTCTTCAAGCAATATTGCATTTTTTTCCAGCAAAGATTTAATATTTGTGATAGATTGTTTTTGGTTCAACAGAGAATTTATTTTGTTAAATGTTAAACCTTTATCTTTGTCTAAGTTTCTTAAAATTATTTTTTCTTTATCGCTTAATGCCTCAAAATTGCTGAATGTAGGATTTTCTAAAACTTTCGATTCGCTTTCCAATTTCAACCCAAGAGGTAGAGCTGCTTTGTAAATTTCGCCAAGAGTGCACATATAATATTGCGAAATCCAATCCCAAAATTTCAATTGGAAAATATTTACTATTGGGTTTTCATCCAAAACTGTGAGAATTTCCTTAGTATCATACAATTCTGGTTTAGTCTGATGGATTTTTTTTGCAATTGCTGTGTATATTTTTCTTTTCCCAAATTGTACTACGACTCTATGTCCGGGCTCAATTTTTCCTTGAAATTGTTTAGGTATGAAATAAGTAAATAATCTTGGCAATGGGACGGGCAAAATCAAATCTGCATAATCGGACTTACAATTTGTAGAATTATTGAATGGGATAGTGTTTTCAATAGTCATTTTCTGAGTTTAGGATTTTTGTTTATTTCTAATTCTCTTATTTAATGTGTGTTTAAATTTATTTTTTAAGCAAATCTAAGAAAATTCATTAATCATTTCATTATAATGATAAAAAAATTACACAATAGCCCATCCCTACAGGATTTTAGCAAGCATTATTCTTTGCCCCGAATGATAATTCGGGGCTACCAATTGAAAATCCCTATGAGATTATAAGCACATGCTACCAATAGGCAATTTTCATATGATTTTTTTTGCAAAAGTTTTGGACATTTGCCAGAGACAAAACCTTCTGGTAAATTCCTATGGAAATTGGAAATGAACAAATATTTTTTGTTAAACAACCATTAATCATTACTTTCGTCTTTTTTCTGAATTTTAAATAAATAATGTATTATGAAAAATATTGGAATTTTAACCGTAAGTTTTTTGATTTTGTTTTCTGCAAACCTTTTCTCCCAAGAAAAAAATGAAATTGTTGCATATTTCGAAAATACTCAAGATGTACTATCAGTGGATGGAGAAACTGCTCTCTCATCATTTTACCTCAAGGTAGATGAAGTTCAACTTGATGTTATTAAAATGAAAGCACAAAGACATATTAATGGATATGAGTTAACTGTAAGTGAGACTTTAAACAAAGATGGAAATTATGAATGCTCTTTGACTTTTAAGTTTAAAGCAGATATGGCATACCTTCACAAAACATTTTTGTTTTTCGAAGTAGCTAAATTTCAATACAATAATACACTCTATAATTTAGACCAATTTCTTTCAACAGTAAAATGAAATTAGAAATTGGAAATTTGAAGTTAGGCACTGACCAATTTCTAATTTCCAATTTCAGTTTAATTATATAAACTAAAATATTATGAAAAATAGATTATTAAAATTAATCCCCGCAATTTTCTTGCTTGTTTTATTCAATAATGGAATACAAGCCCAAATATTCGCAGGCAACGATTCTTTAATTTGTGGAGCAGGAAATATTAACCTGAATGCTACAATTGCTCCATTATATGGAACAAACATTTATACTTTCGAGATAATTCCTTATGCTCCGGAAGTTTATGGAGGTACACCAGTGCCTTTTCCTGGCACATGGTGGGACGATGTTGTTTCAAGTACACTTACATTACCTTTCGAATTTTGTTTTTTCGGACAAGTTTACACTCAATGTTGGGTTGGTTCTAATGGGTGGGTAAGTTTCAGTCCTGGACAACCATCCACATATACATCTGCCGCAATACCAAGTCAGGCCTTTAGTGTTCCTAAAAATTGTGCAATGGGACCTTGGGAAGACTGGCATCCTTCTGTAGGTGTTGGTCCTTATGTTTACTACTATGTTACAGGAACCACTCCAAACAGGAAATTTGTCGTAAACTGGGATAATTGTCCTATGTTCTCATGTACAACTACTTTAGGAAAATTTCAGATAGTTTTATGCGAGTTTTCAAATGAGATTTATAATCATTTAACAAATAAACCTACATGTTTTGCCTGGGCTGGAGGAACCGGAACACAGGGAGTACATAACTTCAATGGATTAGTAGCTCATACAGCACCCGGAAGAAACTCAACACAATGGCAGGCTCAATTAGAAAGTACCAGATTTATTCCTGGTGATATAATTCCACCATCATCAATTCAATGGTTCGATATTATGATGAATTCTATTGGAACCGGACCTTCAATAACAGTTAACCCAACAGGCACTGTTTCTTATATTGCAGGCATTTCAGGATGTACTGGAGCATTATATACCGATACAGTTACATATACAATTGATGCAGCAAGTTTGGCAATGGGTCCAGGCAGCTATTTAAATGTAGATTGTTTTGGAGGAAATACTGCGAATGCAGTTGTAGAAGTAACCGGTGGAAGTACACCTTATATTTTCGACTGGTCAACAGGTGCGTCAAATATTGTTAATGTGCCTTCTGACGAAATTACTAATCTCACAGCCGGTGTTTACAGTTGTACTGTTACCTGGGGAGGAGGTTGCAACGAATCTATTCCATTTACTGTTACTCAAAACGACCAGATGAGTGCTTTAGCAAGCACAACACCAGAATCTTGTCCTGGTGCTGTCGATGGAACTGTTACAATAAATATTAATAATGGAACTGCTCCTTTCGTTTACAATCTATCAACTTTCCCTACTTCTCCACCGCAACCATTAAGTAATTATACATTCACCGGAGTGGCGTCCGGCAATTACAGTATTACTGTTACCGATGTATATGGTTGTACTGCGCAATCGGGAGCAGTCGTTGCTGAATTATCCCTTGATATTACTGCCAGTAATACTTTAATAAGTTGTCATGGCGACACAAATGCCTCTGCAATCGTAACTGTTATAGGAGGTACACCTCCATATTCATACAATTGGTCGAACGGATATACAACACAAGGAATTACAAATCTTGCAGCTGGAACTTATCTTGTAACAGCAACCGATACTAAAGGATGTACGATTGATACTTTGGTTTCATTTTCTGAGCCTGCTCCATTGATTTTATATGCTTCAGACGACCAGACAATTTGTTTAAGTCAATATGGAAATATTGTCTCAACTTGTATTGGAGGAACTACCCCATATAATTATATTTGGTCAAATGGTTTTACATCTCCAATGATTACTGTAAATCCGTCATCTTCAGAGACATATTGCGTCTATTCTATTGACTCATCAGGCTGTTATAGTAATGAAAAATGCGTAACTGTAAACGTAAATCCAAAACTATCTATTGATGTTTCTACCGATATAAATTATACTTCAATGGCAAACACAATTTGTAGAGGAGATACGGCAACAATTTGGGCAGAATTGTCAGGAGGAAACGGCGGCCCTTACTTTTTCAATGTCTATAATGGCGCTGCAATTAGCCCACCTTACGATGTATGGCCGGAAATAAGTCAGGAATATATTATTATCGGTACTGACGGTTGCGGAACACCTGCTGTTACTGATACAGTGATGATTGAAGTTCTGGAAGCTCCAACAATTAAATTCAAATCGAATGTAATAAAAGGTTGTCAACCTCTTGAAATTCAATTTATAAATGAAACTGAAACTGCTGAAGAATTAATTTATCAATGGGATTTTCACGACAGTGAATTTCTAAACTATTCTTCTCTCAGAGAGCCAAATCATGTTTTTCAGAATGACGGTACTTATGATGTAACACTTCAGGTAACTACCTTAGAAGGTTGTATTAAAGAATTTACCAACGAAGAAATGATTAAAGTTTTTGCACAACCTGAGGCAAGATTTTCTGCCGATCCTGAAATAGTATCAATAATTCAACCCGAAATTAGTTTTGAAAACTTATCTATTGATGCCGATTCCTGGTTCTGGATATTTGGCGATGGCGATTCTGTTTTAATTGAAAACCCAAAACATTTGTTCCCTGAAATTGGGAAATATCTTGTAACTATGATTGCTCATAAAACTTATGAAAATACTGTAACTTGCATAGATACAGCTTATACTGAAATTGAAATTATAGACCAAAACACAATCTATGTACCTAATGTAATAAACCCACTTAGCAAAAATCCTGATAATAGAATTTTTCTTCCAATCGGTCATGGAATACAAGTCGAAGACTATCAGTTACTAATTTATAATCGATGGGGAGAACTTGTTTTTGAATCCGACGATCCTGAAATGCCTTGGGATGGAACAGTAGGAAAAGGAGAATTAGGAGAAATAGGCTCTTATGTGTGGATACTTCATTATGTTGATTATTCTGGCATAAAGCAGACAAAAAAAGGAAGCGTATCAATTATTTATTAAGTTTAGACAAAAACATCATTGACTCATTACAAATTTGAGCCTTGTTGTAAAAACATACAGATATGAAATTAAAATCATTTTTTATATTTTTCATACTTATAGCATCATTAAACGTGCAAGCACAAATTGGTGTTGACACAACTTTGAAAACGGCTTACGAATTAGTTACTGAATATCTTGTAAGTGGTTGTATAAAAGTTATGAATGTTTCTTATACAGGAAGTCCTGCAGCACTTGGTGGATTTGGATCTGCCAGTGGTGCATTTATTTTTGAGCAAGGATTAATTTTAGCCACAGGAAAGGCAACAAATGCCATAGGTCCGGACGATGATATCGGAACAATAAATGGTGTTGATTTGGGCTATCCCGGAGATCCTGATCTTGATAATATTACTGCTTCAAATCAAACATATGATGCTTGCGTAATTGAATTCGATTTTATTCCTTCTGTTGATACAATTAGATTTAATTATATTTATTCCTCTGAAGAATACCCAGAAAATGTTTGTTCGGATACCAACGATGTAATTGGAATCTTTATAAGTGGACCAGGTGTACCTTTTACTAATTTGGCAGTAATTCCGGGTACAACAATTCCTGTAAATGCTAATTCAGTAAATAGTGGAACCGCAGGAACTTGTCCAACTTGTAATTATTGTTTAAGCTTAGCTTACGATGGATTATATGCCGGAGGAAATACTGCCTGGATGCAATACGATGGTTTCACAGAGATTTTAGAAGCAAAATCATGGGTAAGTCCTTGTCAGACATACCATATGAAAATATGTATTGCCGATGGTGGCGATGGGTTTTACGATTCGGGACTTTTTCTTGAAGCTGGTAGTTTAGGCGAACCAACAGTTCCAACAGGGAAAAATTATAGTACGGTTGGTTCAGACAATGATATTTATGAAGGATGTGATAATTATTATGTTTTTACTCGTCCGGGAACAAGTGGAATGGCAACAGCATACACTTTTGACATATTAATAACAGGAAATGCTACAAATGGTGTTGATTATTCAAGCTTCCCAACAACAATAACTATTCCTATGGGTGATTTGACAGACACAGTTTTTTACTCTGCATTTATTGATAATAATAATGAAAATACTGAATATTTCATAATTTCATTGGTTGGAGAGTGTTTGCCATGTATTTTTTCACCAACTAACGATACAATTTTCATAAAGGATAATTATACACTAAATGCTGGAATTTCTGAAAATGATACCTCCATTTGTACAATTATACCGGTCGGATATGATCTGCATTCTTACATCCCTCCCGAAATGGACCAAAGTATAATATCATACCAATGGAGTAATAATTCTACAAATCCTGATATTTCTGTAATACCAACACTCGGTGCTGCCACAACTTATTGCCTGACAGTAACTGATGCTTGCGGACAAATTACAGTAGATTGCATTACATTTACAATTTCTGATCTTACAGGATTAAATGTAGTTTCCGAAGACCTTGATTGCTTTGAAGTTTGCGAAGGAACAGTTACAGGAACGCCGATAAATGGCTTTGCTCCTTATACTTATTTAGTAGATTCAATAACATCATCATCGAATGTAATAAATGATTTATGTGCAGACAATTATAAACTTTTTGTAGTTGATTCTTTAGGTTGCATTGATTCTGCCCTTTTTGTAATAAATCAACCAACACTTGTTGTGCCAGAATATTCATCTATTTCTGCAAGTTGTGCCGGACTGAATGATGGAAAAGCTATTGTAACCATTGTTGGAGGAGTTCCTCCTTACGAATTTCTTTGGTCAACTGGTTATGTTTTCAATGGAATAGTTAGCGATACATTAAACGATATTGGAGCAGGAAATTATTCAATCACTGTTACCGATGATAATGGTTGTTCACAAATTCTCAACGGACCGGTAGAAGAACCCGAACCTTACGTTTTAGAAACATCGACAAGCACATATATTTGTCTTGGGCAAACTACAACAATGTTTGTAGAAGGTGCCGGAGGTACGACTCCATATTTTTATGAATGGGAATCAGGCTTTTCCGGCGGAGCATATTCTGTTACACCTTCAGAAACTACAACTTATTGGATTACGGGACACGATTTGAATGATTGTAGAGCAGATACTTCCGTCATTACAATTCATATTTGGCCTGATATTAGTGCTTCACTTGCTACCGATAGAGATTCTATTTGCTTTGGAGATGAGGTATCAATTTTTATAGACTCAATTTGGGGCGGAACAGGTGGACCATACACTGTGAAATTCTCAGATGGTGTTCATACAGATATTTTAGCACCACCATATTTTCTTACACCTGAGCAAACAACCACTTACTCAATTGTAGTTGACGATTGGTGTGGTTCGCCACAAGGTAAAGCTTCTATAACAATTTCAGTTTTTAATGAACCAGAAATTGAAATATTTGCCGATATCTATGAGGGTTGTATTCCACTTGAAGTAAACTTTTCAGAACTTCTTTATGAAGACGGAAGAGAATACGTTTGGGATTTTGGCGATGGATATGCCGATATTGGTGCTGACCTTTCAAACCCAAAACATACATATCTTAATGAAGGAACTTTCGATATTTCAGTAGAAGTATCTTCTCCGGTTGGGTGTAAAAATTCTCGTGTAGCTCAAGATCTAATAACAGTTTTTCAAAAACCTGAAGCTCGATTCACAGCTCATCCTCAAATAGTAAGTATAATAAAACCAATTGTTTATTTTGAAGACGATTCTGATGTTTCGCAAGGATATTTGACTTACTATTGGGATTTTGACGGATTGAATGATACATTGATAAATACACAAAATCCGGAATATGTTTTCGATGAAATTGGAACATACACTGTTCAATTGTTTGTTGAAAGCAACAAAGGTTGTAAAGACTCTGTAATGCAAGAAATTGTAGTGAGAGACGAATACACTTTTTATGCACCAACAGCAATTAGCCCCAAAAGTGATATTTCTAAGAATCAAACTTTCATGCCAAAAATAATTGGAGTTGATGCCGACAATTTTCATATGCTTATTTATGATAGATGGGGAGCAAAAATATTTGAAACTTTTGATATATATCACCCTTGGGACGGAAAAGCTTATGGCCAGGATGTTGAAAGCGGTTCAATATATCCATGGGTAATTATTTATAAAGACAAGAATGGTGGAGACCACCGAAAATCAGGAACAGTAACAGTAATTTTTTAAGTGGTTCTAATATGAAAAAAATAATAATAGCATTATCGTTTATAAGCTTTGCAGTAATAATGCAAAGCCAGCCAATAATGGTAAATTCAAATACCTATACCAATGCACAACTTGTTACTGATGTTTTAATCTCAGGTTGCCTTCAGGCAGGGAATGTTACCTATATTGGAGATCCTTTATCCATAGGCTATTTTGCCGATCCGGGCAATAATTTTGACTTTGCTGCCGGTGTAATTTTATCGTCCGGGTATATTTCTGATGCACCTGGACCTAACAATTCTACTGGAATAACTGGAAACACAACAGGACCGAGCGATCCATTATTAAATGCCATTATTCCACAAACTACAAATGATGCTGCCAGTTTAGAATTTGATTTTATCCCTTCTGCAGATAGTTTATTTTTTAGATATTTATTTGGTTCAGATGAATATCCTGAATTTGTGAATAGTAGTTTTAACGACGTTTTTGCTTTTTTTCTATCAGGGCCAAATCCTGGAGGAGGGAATTATATAAATTATAATGTAGCTTTAATTCCGGGAACAACAACACCTGTTAGTATTAACAATGTAAATAATGGTCAAAATTCACCACCTACAGGGCCTTGTGTAAATTGTGCCTATTATTTTGATAATCTTGCAGTTAGTAATCCAAACCCAGCAGTTGAATATGATGGATTAACTACACCATTAGTGGCAATTGCCTCAGTTGTTCCATGCGCAACTTATCATATAAAACTTGCTGTAGCAGATGCAGGTGATTCTATATTAGATAGTGCAGTTTTCTTAGAAGCCGGGAGTTTTGTATCTGGTGGTCAGATTAATATGGAAAATTTTGGAGCATTTGGTGGAGGATATGATTTGTATGAAGGCTGCGAAAACTATTACATTTTTACCAGAACTGATACTTCGAATAATGCAAATCCACTTCCCATATTTTTAACCATTACTGGAACCACAGACCCTGCTACAGACTACATTTTGACTCCTCCCGGGCAAATAATTATCCCGCCCGGTCAAAATTCTACAACTTTATTTTATCAGGCAATTTTCGATAATATTGCAGAAGGAACGGAAACAATGATATTTACCTTAATGACAGCTTGTCCTTGCGGAAATGGTGCGATTTTAGAATATCAGGATACTGTTTACATTTACGATAATGAAAATATTGTAATGCAAATAGACCAACCGGATACATTAATATGTAGCACACAAGCCCAATCATTAGACTTACATGCACTTACAAACACACACCCTAGTATTACACATTATATTTGGAGTACAGGCTCAACAGATTCAATAATTACTGTACAACCACCAATTGGAGCCATCACTACATATTCTGTTACCGTAACCGACGAATGCGGACAATTTGCAACCGACGATGTTACAATAACTTTCTCAGATATGTCCACAATTTCGATTTCTACAGTCGATTTGGTTTGCAACAATGTTTGTAATGGTAGTGCTGTAGTTACCCCTGCAAGCGGATTTGCTCCATACACTTACAATTGGCTCCCTGGAGGAGTTGGATCTCTTACTATTGGCGAAGCTTTTAATTTATGTTCCGGCAACTATAATGTTACAGTAATAGACCAATTTGGATGCACTGCCAGCGATAATTTTATTATTAATCAGCCTCCTGCAATGGTACTTACATTTTCTTCGGTTCCTGCTTCTTGTCCAGGAGTTGCAGATGGTTCTTTAACTGTAACCGTAACAAATGGAGCTCCACCATATACTTTTATGAGCACTTCCAGCCCCTTTCCTGTAACAGTAAATGCTAACAATTATACCTTTGCCGGAATTCAAAGTGGAAATTACACTATTGAAGTAACAGACATGTATGGCTGTGTTGTTGTTGACATTTCGAATGTCGATGAGCTTGAGCTTACTTTCACAACAGACATAGATGAAATAATGTGTTTTGGAGACAATGATGCCTCTGTAACCGCAAATATAAATGGCGGAACTCCACCATATCAGTACGAATGGTCAACAGGACAATCGGGTTCTGCTACAATAAATAATTTGTCTGCCGGCAATTATTATGTAACAGTAACCGACGACCATTTTTGCCAAATAGTTGTTCCATTTTACTTGCCGCAACCTGATTCCTTGTATATAAACGTTTCCACAGATACCTTAATGTGTAGATCGGAAACTGCAAATTTATGGGCTCAAGCCTATGGCGGAACCACTCCCTACTCTTTCATTTGGGATAGTGGAGATGTTGGCGACACAATTCAAGTATCCCCTGACGAATCAACAATTTACTCAGTTTATGTTCAGGACAATAATGGCTGTATAAGTTTAGATGGTAAAATTAATGTTAATTTATTCCCGGCAATATCTACATATATTTATACAAGTAGAGATTCGATATGTAAAGGCGAATCAACTTTGATTTATGCTGAAATCTCGGGTGGAAATGGAGGACCTTACACTTTAGGACTCGACAATGGTACAATTGTAGAATCGCCATTTTCATTCTCTCCCGAAAATACGACAATACTAACAGCATATGCAATGGACGAATGTGGTTCGCAAATTGGGATAGCAATTTTACCTATCTATGTAATGGAAGCCCCAACTCCTGATGTATCAACAGACTTTAATTTTGGCTGCCCACCACTTCAAATTCAATTTAACGATAATAGCCCCGACGAAGGGCAAACTTACATCTGGTATTTTGGGCAGAACGACGACGGGTATTCAGTTGCAAGAAATCCGATTTATACATACGACAATGAGGGAATATATGATGTTTCAGTTGAAGTAACTTCAAAATATGGCTGTAAAAACTCTATTACTTTAGGCGATTTTATTGAAGTATATTCTGCACCAGAAGCATATTTTATGCCTACTCCACAAACTGCAAGTATAATCAGGCCAAACATTTTCTTCGAAAACTTAACAGAAGAATTAGTAAATAGCTATTGGATTTTTGGCGATGGCGACACCTCAAATTTAGAAAGTCCTGAGCACAAATTTAGCGATACAGGAACTTTTAAGGTATCCTTAATAGTTACAAATTCTGGCGAATGCGTAGATACAATTTCAGAACTAATTTACATTAATAATGAATTTACATTCTGGGCACCAACTGCATTTTATCCGCAAGGCGACAATCCTTTAAATAAAACATTTATGCCCATAGGTATTGGAATTGATCAAAACAATTTCCATTTGATTATTTATGATAGATGGGGTTCGAAAGTATTTGAAACCTATACACCTGACCATGGTTGGAATGGAAAAATCAACAATTCGGAAATAGGACCTTCAGGCTCATATCCTTGGGTACTTATTTATAAAGATAAAAATGGAGGTAACCATAAAAAAACCGGAAGTGTATTTCTTCTGAATTA